>JAESGO010000054.1_pt1 | contig 103915 bp, 86 predicted proteins | sample 9269701 | NCBI WGS metagenome assembly JAESGO01 (sample SAMN15720690, study PRJNA650881) | algae metagenome | isolation source: Hormoscilla sp. CMT-3BRIN-NPC48 and co-occurring heterotrophs from... | place: USA: Clark Mountains Wilderness, California | collected 2010-04-18 | reverse complement strand
AATAGGCGCAATATTCATCAATAAATTTGATGGTTGGTCGAGCGGCGCGTGGCTCATCCATATGCTGTGCTTGATTTTCAGCAGTTTTACTTTATTATATCTTCATTAGAGTGACAGAAGAGCGATAACTAGGGTGGATAAGTGCGAAGCTGTCACAAGGGCAAGATAATAGCTTTATGACAGAAACCACGACACAACCAGAAAACGAGTATATTCCCCAAGAATATATAGAGATAGATCCTGTTACCGCTTACTGTAACTGGGTTTTAGGTCAACCATTTAAGGACAGCATCGCAAAGTTGGATAAAGCTGGCGTGATTGCCTATGTCAACGAGATAGCTAATTCAGTAAATCCATTAGACCAGAAGGCTAAAAGCTTTTGGGCAGGATATAAAGCAGGTGTACAAGATACAGAATTAAACTCAACCGATGAAATATTTATCATTGGCTACAATGCTGCTACAGGCAAAGTAAAACCTCCAACACCGAAGCGTAAACCAAAAGCTTGAACAAATAATGTTTTTAAACCTTTATCTGTTCAAGCTAGTGTAAGTTTTATTTAATTGTCTAACTAACTAATTCAGCTACTTTTTGGGCTGCTACTTTTTTTGTTGCTCTCTTCCTGAGCATACCTAATCCGATGAATAATGGTATTCCTAATGCTGCACCTTCGGCGGGGTTGAAGTCAAAGGGGACTGCTGTTGCTGATGTGTATGTCACACCACTAAAACCCGAATTATTGTAAAAGGAGGTACTACTGTTCGTTGTACCGGAAGTGTTAGTAATAGAGTTAATGCCACCACTGTAATTAAAGGTTATAAAGCGGCTAATATTCTGGTTATAAAAATAAACGTCTAACGCGTTTATGATCGTATTATTATTATCCAACGTCTGGACAACGTTGGCACTAGGGCAGTCACTAATGTATTGGTTGTAACCCTGTGCCAAGCATTCACGGGCAAAAACCTGCTGAACAAACACGCCGTTAGTAAAACGAACCTCAGCAAATTTTCTGCCATAGCGATCGCTGTCAGTAAAATTTAGTAAAACCTGATTATTTGATTAGAAAAAAAGGAAAAGCAACCTAAAAAACTGGTTAATCCCCCAAGCGTTTTTGTTAAGGTTGATTTGCTAGAAATCAGGTTAGCCTTATTGTATGACTCTAGTATTAAAATTTGGGTCTTTTAATCGCAAATTCTGGTTTTAAATTAATAGGCAATTCAGGCTTTAAATTGCTTAACTGTAGTCTATGTTTTCCTAAAGTCTTAGACAAAGGTGAGCTATAAGATATTTGAGATAACTGTTTAATTGTTACCCCCAACTCCGAAATCCTATAATTAATTTCTTGAATGTTAGATTTTATTAATGACTTTGATTGCGAAGTTTGTTGATTATTATATGATTGTAATGTTGTTTCCTCACTTTGGGATTGATTCTGTGTTTTATCACTATTCAGTCCAGAATCAAGTTGGTTAGGAGATAAATTTAATTCTGTTTGTAGCTGGTTGGTATTTAACCGAGAATCAGGTTGCTCAACAAAATCACCTAGATTGCTACTGGTAGGCAATGATGGTTGAGCGTTATTGTTAGTTATAATAGGAGCTATTTGGTGTGAATCTTGGGTATAATGACCTGTAGATGACGGCACTGGTAAAGTATTGGTATTTAAGCTATTAATCGAATTATTAGATACTTGTTGCGGCGTAATGGATGTAATTGGCTCTTGTATCTTATTGGGAGTTAATTCAGTACTTAATTGCTCGGTAGGTAATTGGAAGTGACTAGGCGGTGGTAATTGCGTCTGGTTTTGAGTTATTTCAACTAGATTGTTATTTTTATATGATGGCGTTTGCAATTCATCAGTAGTTATTTCAGTAACTACTGTTGGTTGAGATAATTCTATTATTGAAGTGTTATTTTCTCCTGAAGATGATGCTTGATTGGTATTGGTATAATCTAAGTTATAAGTTGATGCTTCTATTTGCGTGCTGGGCGTATACTTAGCTAATTGAGAAGATTTACTTTGCGGAGATCGAGATGTTAAATTAGCATATTTTCGTGGTTGGCTAACAGTATTTCTAGACAGCCGGGTTGACGAAAAAAGTTCCTTTATCCTATTATTTAATCTTTGGGTAGCTAGATCAGGAACAAATAAATTTGGATTAGAAATACTACTAGATACTTGTGGCGTATGGGTATTTTCAGGTGGGGCTATTGGGGAACTAGGAACTGGGGAACTAGGAATAGATAGTTTACAACTAAGCTTTGAAATAGCCATATCTTGACATTCAAGAGGATTGTCAATTTCACTAGCAGTAGTAGCAGCCTGGTTTGGGAAGTTAGTATCGGTGTTGCTAGAGCAGGCAACGAGACTAGGGGCTACGGTGAGGCTAGCTATCAAATAAGCTATCTGGGACTTCATATATTTATTGAAAGTAAATGTTTTGAGGTAATTGATAGATAACTGTCACCCTGAACAACGCAAAAAACGATCGCATTCAACCCCTGGTTTTCACTAGCAACGTAGAATTAAGCCGTTTCACCAGAAGCATACTTAAAATAACATTAAAAAAGATTAACCACAAGTAGAGGACAATATATAATAATTTATGTAAATTGTATTTCCTACTGAAAAATTTTTTAATGAATTTATATCTAACGTTGTAGATAATAGTTTCCATTTTTCTCAAACTAAATCAGCAAGTAAATATGTAATTTCGCCTTGATGACTTAATCTATTGTCATCGTAAATCATCAAAGTATTTAAATTAGAATGTCTCGATAATTTCTGCACCCGTCTTACATCCCCGTTAGTAGCTTCCAGTGCAGCAGTAACAGAGCTATGCCTGATCCGGTGAGGAGATAATTTTTTAGTGATACCAGCATCTTGAGCGATCGCGTAATTGCTCATGCAGTTGCATGAGCAATTTTTGCACGATTAATACAGAGATTTGGATTAATTAAAGGCGATCGCCTCACTTCAATAGTTATTTAGAGCAAACGAAATCTTTCTCTATCTCTGCGTAACTATCTGGCTCAATTTTTTCTACCCCGTCAAGATCTTTAGCGCCTACATTTCCTAGCATCTGATTATTTGCGCCGAACACTTTAAAAATCAACATCCCAAAAACATCGTCCGTGCAGTCTAGATAGTTATAAGCCAAACTACTATAAATTAATGGAGTGCCTTTCCCAGATATAGGAGTCTGCTTTTTAAAGACGGATTTAGCCCAGTAGAACCTGACATTCTCTTCCTTGCGGATAGATTCCGCATCAATGTACCCAGTCAACTCAGGAGTATCTCCTAATTTGACCCAGCGAGCAGGTTTAGCATCGGCAGGGAAAGGATACATTACAGGGATTAGCAAGCTTAGTAGAGATGCAGCTAAAAATTTTTTCACGATTTTAAATAAAAAGATAGCTCCAATATTAGAACTATCTGAATTAAAAGTTAATCAGTGAAATTACTCTAATAGGCGATCGCCATTACGAACTCGCGTCGATAGTTCCAGGGCGCTTATTCCAAATTCCCTGCTTTCTTAACAGCTTGTTTCAAGTCTTCAAAGGTAATAGTACCGTCTTCAGATCGATACATCGCTAGCAGTTCCTGGGGGCTAGTACCTGTTTCTGCTGAAATGACTGCATTTAACCCAGGGCTTAAAAAAAGCTCATTACTCGATACTTTGCCATCTTGATCGGTATCCAAGGTATTAAAAAGAGATTGAAGCTCTTGCTCAGTTGCCATAAGTTCAAGACTGCATTAGTTTTTTCAATTCACTATCTCAAAGTTTTGAATACTATGCAAGGAAAGTTACCTCTAACCAGCCGCGATCGCATCAATCTTCCTCAGTATTAACCAGGGTTGAGATGAAATCGAGATTAATCACATCTAATGGGAGGAAAGGAGACTCAACCGGAAAGGCTGATAAGGGTAAATTAGTCTCAGCACTAGCTTCATTAATAGCGTCGGAATAACACTCAGAGAAAATTTCTAGATAGTAAGGTTTGAGACTGGGGCTATTTTTAATTAATAAAGCTATTTGACGACGCTGTTCAAAAATCGTACCTCTCCAACTAGAGGAGCGCATTGATGGTTGATATTGATATTTGAGCAGGTGCATCAACAAAACAATTAATCGGCTTTGTAATTCCCGTCGCTGGCTACCGCCCATGTCTTCAATTTCTTCAATTAAATTATCAAAATCTACGTCATCAAGCTGACGTGAGCGCAACAGTTCAGCCGTTGTATTGAGCCACTGGTAATAATCTTGTTGATAAAGTTCTTGATGTGAAGTAAGTTTTAGGTTAGTGGTCATAGGTCAACCTCGCCTTGATCTGGGCTATTTTCAGCCTAAACTAAATCAGCTAGTAAATCTGTAATTGCTTCTATCAAATTTCAAGCCAAACTCATCACAAGTTGGGCGAGTTCTAGCAGGCAACTTAAAACATATTCCCTCTTTTGTTACCTTGGGGAAAGAAAAATAGACAAGTGATTCAACTAGCAAAAGGGAAACTCAGCGGAGAAGCTCGAAAATTATTCATGAAATCAATTAATTTCAAAAAGCAACGTTTCATACCAGGAATGCTAAATACTGTTAACCAAGGTTGAATTAAACAGTAAAAAATATAGGGTTGAATAATCAATCTCAAGTTATTCAAGGCACTTTTCCATGTGGTACCAGATTCCCAATGACTATGTTGACTATGTTGACCAACTTGAAAATCAGAAGACCAAGATAATTCCGAAGTGAATATTGTAGTTGATGGATGATTAAATCGAAAGTAAGTCGCGTGAATGCTAACCAAAAGATATGCACTAAAGATGATTTCCCACCATCGCTCAATACTTTGATAATTAGTGAGACGGAAGTCAGCCCAACCCAGTTCATTTTTGACTTGTTTAAAACCGTACTCAATCCAATTTCTTAAACTATACAGTTGCGCTAAATTCTCCGATAAATCCATTGATACATTCGTCATAATGTACCAACTTTCATCTCCCGTTGGGTCAGGGGTATTAGTCTTACTGATTTGGTAATATCTCAAGGCACGACGTTTGCCAAAAATAATTTCTCTCAGGTAGCGAGTCTCGGCTCGGCGACCTGAAAGCTTTTGCTGATATGCCTTCCATCGATTATAACGTTTTCGGCTTCCGGGTGGCATTAACACTCCATGATTAGAGCGAATGGCAACGATAAACAAGAGTTTTAAATTGTCTAAGCAGTCGATGACATCTCCACTCTCCCCATACAAGCTATCTGCTAAAACTAACTTGATTTTAAATCCCCATTGGTTCAACTCTTTAATAATTTCAACGGCTATTTGGGGTTTAGTTTTATATTGCTCTCCTGGTTTTAAGCGGTTTTTTGGTTTAAATATTTCAAAGATTAGTGGATACGTAATTCCCTCTACTACTCCATAAGCGTTTACTGATACTATAAATAATGAATAATAGTGTTGACAATAGTTATCTATGAATGCGACTGTACTTACCCCTTCTCGGCGTGGCGTAACCATTGCTGTGATTTACTTTTTCCAGTTTTCTTCCTGATTATACTTTCCCCAAGATAACAAAAGAGGGATTAGATACCTGGGAATGTTTCTGGGTCTGCTTCAGGTGCAGCAGAGGTATCGAGATGCGAATTGACAAGTCAGTGCTGGCGCTATCGCAATCCCTTCTGCTACTTCCACCTCTGTGTCCTCATCTGATGATTTGAGGTGGATTGGGGATAAGTTACTAGACTTTAGACTAAGAAAAATTCACTCAGCGTTACCTGAGTTGTAAAAATCTTTTTTAGTAGCTAATGAATTGAAATTAAGCCATAGGTTTCAGCGCATCTTTAAGCAGGCCCGCATCTTGTCATGCCAGTGCTAGAAATAGATGCTGATTCAACAGAAAATTGAATAGCATATGCATTTGGTTGCCCCGATCAAAATAAACAGGAATTTGCTCAGGTGAAATATTGGCTTCTGCCAGCAAGATAGCATCTGCCCGACGAGCAGTCACAAACTCTCGCATCCGTTCTAGAAAATGCTTTAAATCTACTGAATTGGCATCGTCAATACTTACTTCTTCGATCAAAAAGGGAGCCGCATCAATCCGAAAACCTGACACTCCCAGTTCTAGCCAGAAACCCATAATGCGAAGAATTTCGTCTTGCACTTCAGGGTTGCTGATATTAAGATCAGGTTGCTCTTTATAGAACCCATGTGGGATCTATTCATGGGCTAGTCGTTTGAGCATCAGTCTAATGAAGCAGAGATTGATTTTTGCAGTGGCATGACTGAGAGTTCGCTCAAAGTTTTTGACCAAACTCTTACAACGTTCCATCCAAGCATTCGAGCGTTCGATCACCCATCGAGTTGCGACTATGACAAATCCGGTTTTCCCTTGAACAGCTTTTTCGGCTTTAGTAGGTTTGGGTGCTAAGTCAAACCGAATCTTGGTCATTATTTGGGGATAGAGTTTGTGGAGTTCGGTTGTAATTTTACCCAGATGATACCCGTGGTCGAGCAAAATCGTAATATAAAGGAATGTTCACGGGTTTGGCGCGAAAGTAATTGATTGGTTGTAAAGACGCGAAATTATGCGCTTCGCGAACGCGTCTCTACAATTGATTGCCCATACCTAACACACCCTACAGTCTACATTCCAAGTATCAACTTACAGCGATGAGTATGTAATAACCTAAACTCCTGCTGCGCTACTTGGTCTAACATAAAGATTAAATGCTCAGGTCGCAACATCGTCCCATCATTCAAACAACTACCGATATAACGCAACTCAACAGAATTATCTCTGTGTTTGTTTGCTTCCTTGATCTCCAAATCAAACAAGCGATCGCACAAATTAACAAGCTTCTTCTTCCCAGATTTAGTAGTTTGTTCCCACGAAATCTCCTCACTTGCTTTCACCGTCTCAACCCAACTTTCCCACTGTTCAACTGTTGCTGATGTCTCACTTTCAACTGTTAACAAATACTCAGCTTTCTCTAAAGACTGCGTAGCTGAAGGCGCTTTTAAATCAATTTCTTCAACTTCATAAACTGAAATATCAGACGGTAACTTTGCTACCAAATTCTGTTTGAATATCTCAATATCCATCCATTGAGTTAATTCAAAATCTACAATATCCCCACTACTGGTAGCACCCAAAGGCAGCGCATTGGCAATCATAATTTTAGGGCTAGGATGGAAACCGCCAGTAAAGGCAACTGGTATTGATGCACGTCTAATCACGCGATCAAATAAACGTGCTAAATCTAAATGACTTACCAACCTCATATCACCTTGCTTACCAAACCACACCCGTAGGCGTTGCACTCGTGCTTGATTTGGCTGAAAGTGACCAGCAAATTGTGGTATCTCTGGCGGTGCAATGACAATATTGTGACCAAAATCAGTGCCACACACACCACAATGAGAACAACCTTCAAAGGAACAGTCTGGAACTGTTGCTGCTTCTAAAGCTTTTTGTAAATCAGCTTTCAGCCAGTTTTTATCAATTCCTGTATCAATATGATCCCAAGGTAAACGCCCATCTAAAGGGTTTTGGTTTGATGTATCCTCAAAAACATTCCATTCCCCTTGTTCTACTTGGCGGTATTTCCAGCTTAAATTAGCTTCTGCGATCGCATTTCCCCATGCTGCAAATGCCCGCTCTATACTATCAAACCACGAATCCATCCCCGCGCCCAATTCCCAAGCCCGACGCAACACAGGCGCTAAACTTCTATCCCCCCGCCCAATAAAATCTTCCATCGCAGAAAGACGCACATCTGTGAAATTAACTTTCACCCCCCTCATATTTCTAAATTCATTTCTCAGCAACTTCTGCTTACGTTCAAACTCCGCAGTAGAAACAGAATGCCATTGAAAAGGTGTATGCGGTTTCGGTGTAAAGTTAGAAATAGTGAGATTAAAATTTAAAAATCTTTTCCCAGGTGCGCGGCATTCTTGTTTTAACCAGCGCACAGTTTCAGCAATACCTACGACATCTACGTCTGTCTCTCCGGGCAAGCCGATCATAAAATAAAGTTTAATCTTTTCCCAACCTTGCTCAAAGGCGGTTTTAACACCCCGCAAAAGTTCTTCGTTAGTTAAACCTTTATTAATAATATCCCGCATTCGCTGTGTACCAGCTTCCGGCGCAAAGGTTAAACCACTTTGTCTATTACCGCCAATAATATTAGAGATGTTTTCATCAAATCTATCTACGCGCTGACTTGGTAAAGATAAAGTAATATTTTCATCTTTCAGGCGGTTTTTAATCTCCATCCCCACCGCAGGTAGTGCGAGATAGTCGGAACAACTTAGAGATAATAGGGAAAATTCATTATAACCAGTAGCACGCATTCCCTTTTCAATAGCATCTACTACTGCTTCCGGTTCCACATCTCGCGCAGGTCGAGTTAACATCCCTGGTTGGCAAAAGCGACAACCGCGAGTACAACCGCGCCTAATTTCAATCGCTAGTCGGTCATGTACAGTTTCAACTACTGGAACCAACCCCATAGAATATGCTGGCATGGGAGTTGCTACTCGTCTGATAATTCGCGCTGGTACATCAGCACGATTAGGATGAACTGAACCATCATCCGCCAGATCATAAAATTGCGGCACATATACACCAGGAACTTGTGCCAAATCGAGTAATAGCTGTTCGCGGCTTAATCCTGCTGCTTTGCCTTCTTCTAAAACTAAACCAATTTCCGGCAGTAATTCCTCACCATCTCCTAAAGCAACAAAGTCAAAAAAGTCTGCGTAAGGTTCAGGGTTAGAAGTCGCAGTCTGTCCACCTGCAAAAATTAAAGGACATGAACTACCAGCACGTTCTTTCCAAGTTAAAGGAATGCCAGCTAAATCCAGCATTTCTAGGATATTAGTCGCTCCTAGTTCATAACTCAGGCTAAAACCTAAAATATCAAATTCTGTGAGCGATCGCCTTGACTCTACAGCAAATAAAGGCGTTTGAGTTTGTCGCAGTTTGGCAGCTAAATCTGGGGCGGGTAAATAAGCGCGATCGCACAATTGCCTTGGCTGGGCATTTAAAATATTGTAGAGAATAATATGCCCTAAGTTAGATGCGCCAACTTCATATACTTCTGGGTAAGTAAGCACCCAGCGAACTTCCGCACTATCCCAAGCTTTGTGAATTGCCCCCAACTCGTTTCCTAAATAACGTGCTGGTTTGAGAATTTCTGCCGTGAGTAACTGCTCAACTGCAACTGCCACTATTAAATAAGCCTCTTGTTCAGCGCAACTATTTAGCCATCCTCACTATAACGGATGTTGTTAGTAGCGCATCGCGCAAATCAATTCTGCATCAACATTCAACCTTTTGCATCAATCAAGAAAATCTCTGCTTACATCTGCGTTAATCTGCAAGCAAAAACAAATTTGTGCTTTTAGAGACAGGTCTATTCAGGTTATTCCCTTTAAACTTTGTGTTTTCCTTGGCAGGGGAGGCAAAGCAGACAGGGGGAGAGAAGAAGAAGAAATGTTCTATTAAAGAACATTTGCACACTAATTCCGCACATAGGCGATACACCCCCTAGTATTGTCGCTTTAATTATCCGCGCTCATATTGGTGAGCGAGATTTTAAAAAAACTACTCCAGACTGGAAACAAAAGAGCGATCGCTACCGTCTTAATTGATACATTAAATAACTCATCATCGAGTTTTAATATCAGATTAAGTGAAATTCCCAGTTTTAGTGCTAACTTAACGTTGCTTCAAAAGCTGCTTGATTTTCAAAAATCTCAAATACTCGATCAAGTTGGGTTAATTCAAAAATCATCCTGACTGCGGGGGAAACTGAACAAATAATAAATCTTCTTCCTAAACTCTGAGCCAGATTGAGTGCAGATACCAAAGTCATCAAACCAGCACTGTCTATATACTCGATTTGCTCCATGTCTAGCAACAAAATCGACACGTCAGGCGCGGCGACGGCTTTAGTTAACTGACGCTGAAACCCACCTGCATTAGCAGCATTAACATAGCCCTTAGCTGGAAACACTGTAACTTGTGGTTTGACAATCATTGTTTGCATGGTTCAATCCTGATTATAAAAGCTATAAATTTTAAATTGCGCTAATTCTTAGAAGATAGACTGATAACTCTACTCTTGACCACCTCTAGGGAAAGATTTTGTTAAATATTTATACAATTTATTGTTGACCTGAGATTTTTTGGGTAATTAATCGGCAAATAGTATCCAGCAATACTAAAACCTGTGAGGTTTTCTCGCAAATCCGTACAGGGATCTAAGTAAAACGAGAGTAAACCCATATACCGGAGGATAGATACAATGAATTTATTTTTGGTAAAAAAAAGTCTTGCAGACTCTACTTTAGAAATATGTTTTTTAAGCTAATGTTAAATATTGTTATTAATAGAATTAATCATGATAAATTGTATTTGTTGCCAGATTTGAAAAAGGTTATACCAAAAAATAATTAACAGTTAATTTATAAATTAACTAAATATTTTTCTCTTCATGTTATATTAAATAGCAAATATATTAACATCAATTTTTTATTTACCCACTTTAATCAAAATGTCCTATGCAAACTACTTACGGTATCCGTCAACTTGTTGAAAAAGCTCTCTATATCAAAAAATTGACACCCGATATAGAGAATGAAATTAATTACGAACTCACGCGGATGGGTCACATCTCTGATGTGGATTATGAAGCCTTAGAGTTACTGATGGCAGAAATGGATGCGGGTCGGGTGCAGTTAGTTCCGAGTTGGTTAAGCTGATTTAATTTATACCTAAATAAGCAGAAGAAATCCCCTTTAGTCATCTCCAGAAATTAAAGATGCCTTACCTAAAACTATTGTAGAGACGCGAAATGGCACTCTGTGCCGCTATGCGCTACCCGCAGGCTACGCCAATGCGTCTCTACTTTTATCAAGAAGCATTAAAAACTTGAGGATAAGCTTCCCACACTTGGCGAACAAATAATCTCAACTGCTTGTTTGCCCCAGCCTTGTCCTGCGGTTGCCTTTCTGGGGTATCCAAGTGCATTAATAAAGGAATCACCTCTATATCTAGTGCAGCACTAAACAGAGTTATCGGCAGTAACAAATCCGCACCTTGCCGCAAATCATAAACATAAACTGTATTGTCTGTTGATAGCCCAGGCGGAGAATATATGTCCATAGTCGCCACCATCAAAGGACGCGCCCAGCAGATTTGGCGCGCTGTCACTATTTGGATAACTTCTGCGTAAAGACGAGTATTTTCATGCTCTAAATAAACAATCTGACGAGGCTCAAAGGTATCTGTCGGAACGATTGATGCTGGATTCACTTTGATAAATAGACTAGCTGTATATCTGTGTGCATCTGTGTTTATCTGTGGTTTAAAGCCCTTTACATCTCCTTTAAGGATATGCTTTAACACTCATCACTACATCAGTAGCAGTGTCATCTCACTTGAGCTTAAGTTTCCCACTAATTGGTGGCGAGTATATACCACCACCATCTTCCTGATAATTGTTAATTGTTAATTGTTAATTGCTACTTGAGCTTCATTAACCGACTCTCGCAAATGAATTACATCTTGACGAGGGTCAGCATGGCTAACTTGTACTTCTAAGCGATCGCCTGGATGTAAAGAACGCTTAAAACGCATAGCTAATTCTAAACCTAAATCTTCTAACAATATCAACCCCAAGTTATCATCTTCGCGCAACCAGCGCAGCATTTGTGCTTGCCAAACTTCGCCAGCATGACGACGGAGATATTCTAATCCCCAATAACGATTTGTCTGACGTTCTACTAAAGTAGCTTCATAAGCAGAACTACTAACACTTAGCACAATTTCTTGTAACTTTTCTGCTGAAAATGGCAACGGTTCACCGCGCAAATGAGCTTTAATCTGAAAATGAGCTAATAAATCACTGTAGCGACGGATAGGAGATGTTACTTGGGTGTAAGTTTCCAAACCTAAACTCGCGTGTCGTGCTGGGGTAACGCTCATTTCACTCCGAGGCATACACCGCCGCATTGCACAAAAACGCACTGGGCCTGCTGGCAGTTGCAGCAATTCTTCTTGTGGGGGCAATTCTGGCTGAGGCTGACTGCGATAAAGTAAAGGTAATTGATGATCTTGACCGTAACGACCTGCAACCTCACCCGCCAAAATCATCATTTCTGCTACAAGCTGACGGGAAGGTGAATCTTCTAATACATTAATCGTAATTTCGTCACCGTATACCTTAATCGAAGCTTCCGGCATACTAATATTAATCGAACCTTGGGATTGTCTCCAAGATTGACGCAGACGTGCTAAAGCAGCAATATCAGCGATTTCCGGTTCTGCCTGTACGCCTAACTGTAGCATTTCGTCTACATCTTCATAAGTCAGACGATAAGTTGGCTTCACCGAGGCAGGATGAATACGATATTCCTCAACACCACCAGATTGATCTAAAATTACGCCAAAACTCAAAGCATAACAAAGCTTACCCTGAACCAAGCTCATTGGCCCCGTTGCCAAATCTGGCGGAAACATGGGAATCATCCCTGTGGGTAAGTATAGTGTCGTAGTACGCCGACGTGCTTCGAGGTCTAGGTCATCTCCTGGCGATACTAATCTACTTGGATCAGCAATGTGTATCCATAGGCGCTGACGACCATCAGCTAAAGTTTCCACACTTAAGCCGTCGTCAATCTCTTGGGTACTTTCATCGTCAATAGTATAAACCTTGAGATGTGTGAGATCCAAGCGATTTGAGTCGGGATCTGCGGGTGGATTTTCCACCATTAGCTGAGTCACTTCTACTACCTTATTAGGAAACTGCACAGGAATTTGACTACGGCGCAAGGACAGGTTTTCGTGAGGACTCCATAAACCTATATCTACCAGTAAATCGAAGGCGCTTTGAGCGTTTTGAGGTCGTCCTATCGCTGCTAAGATATCTTGCGCCGGACGAGATGCCGTCTCTGGTTGCAGGGCAAATCTTTCTACAGCATCAAGTCGAGTGCGATCGCTATCTTGCCAGTTTACTACTTCACCACTTAATGCTTGCTGTATTCGTGTTAAAAAATCTTCTTGCTCTCGTCGTCGTTGTTCCCCAACTTCGATTTGATGCTTTAATTCTGCTACCTGAGTAGCACTACGGGGTTCATAGCCATCCCCCTTATTCTTAAAATAAATCTTATCCTCTGACAGCAATAAGTAAGCTGCATAGCTGTAGGGAGGACTTTGATCTGAAAACAGTATTGAAGCTAGGGTTGCTGGGTCAAACGTTTCTCCATCTTCTACCAAAAGTTCCCATGCTACTTCCACACTTGATGGGTCTAGCAGTGGTTGGACTTCTGCCAAAAAGCTGGGAATATCAGATGGTTTGTATGTTTGACCCTTAACCTCATAGGTAATTTTCCGGGGATGAAGGGTGTGGGATTGACTACGAACGTCGATCGCAATCCAGTGCTTTTTGCCCTCTGGACGGTCTATAACAGCCAGACGGCGCTCTCCATTTTGCCAAAATTCGATTAATGTTCCCTTCTCCACCAGTTTCGATATCCCCGGTTCTGTATTAATTAACACCTACTATCCAGTCTAGCTTTTAGAGAGTCTGGTTCAAAAACCAGCAGACGGATGTCAAGTGTTGTCTGCTATTAAATCGCCCTTACGTCTTTAGCCTTCTTGGTTAATGAATGGCAATAACGCAATTAATCTAGCTCGCTTAATAGCAAGAGTTAAATCACGTTGTTGTTTTGCTGTTAAACCGCTAATGCGACGAGGTAAGATTTTACCTCGTTCAGTCACGAATTTACGCAATAAATCGACATCTTTGTAGTCGATGGGTTCATCTGGTTTAACTGGGGAAAGGCGCTTGCGAAAATAGGTCATAATTTTTTGTTACTCAGTAGTGATTGTTGGTTAATTATTCATTGCTGGTGGCAAATCGTTCTTTGAACTAGGAACGATGTGCATCCCAGGCAACTAAAAATTACTTAATTTCCTTGTGAACTGTATGGGTGTTGCAATGCCGACAAAACTTCTTGATTTCTAGTCTTGCAGTAGTGTTTCGGCGGTTCTTTGTCGTTGTATAGCGCGAAACGCCTGGTGTTCGCTTGTTGGAATTAGTGCGACACTCAGTGCATTCCAGCGTAATAATAATCCTGACTCCCTTTTTGGCTGCCATAATTCGCCTTCTACAAAATCCAACCTGCGGACACAATTAGACACAAATTTCTATTATTTCATGTTACGGGTAGTATCAGCAAGTAATTTTTTTATTCTTAGATCGAGGGAAAAGCCTCTACGGGTTGCTACTACTTGGGTTTGACTGATGCGATCGTGAAATGCTTGTTGCAGATTCGGATCGGTAAAGGCTACTCCACAATCGGCAGCTAAAGGGCTAATTAGCAGCAATAAGGAAATAGCGTTTTTCAGACCAATAATTAGACCAACCAGCGCCAGCATAGAAACAAATCCAGCAATTCCCTCTCGTTTGCCTAGCTCTACGAGTCCTGGTGTTTTACCAAATTTAGCATTAACAACTTTCATATCTAGGGCGTAGCGACCTAAACTTTGCCCTTGATTTTTGGATACTAGCACTACTCGCAAGACTAACCATGCCAGAAGGAAAACTACTGCGTTAGCAAATAAAGTTCCTCCCAGTAACACGCTCAAGATACTCACTGCCAGAAAATCAATTATAAAAGCGGCAACTCGTCGCTGAATCGGCACTTTGGGAAAGCGACTGTAGCCTGGTTGGTCATTCATGGGAAATGCCTTGTGGAGATGAACACAGATATTTAGTCTGGAAAATAACTTTTTGGCTGGGCTGTGAATCTATTGTGAGGCGGCTGTAAAATTTTTGATCAACTTAGGCGGGTTTAATGGTTAAATAATTTATATGATAAATATTGTATAATATTGCTTTTTTATAAAAAGCATAGCTTGACCATTTTGGAATCGTCCATCTGGCTTTATCGTAATAAATACGGTAGTTGAGGCACGATCTTTTACACAATCATCCCAGCCCCAAAATTTACACTTTGGGGACAGGGGACTGGCGATGGGGAAAAGCTCTACAGCAAAGAAGAACGGAATTATGTTATCTAGCGATCGCCAGAGCAGTTATGACATTAGACATCTTGCGCTCAATTACAATTTTTTTATCGCAGATGTGAGCAGATAAACGCAGATTAAGCAGATGTTAGCTCAAATTTGATGCTTGTCCTAAGCTTCCTTTCCGTTGCTATAACTGGGTAAGTTTTACTAAACTAAAGTCAAATTTGCCAAACCTGAATGTTACCTGTAAAAGAAGCTGAGGAAATCATCTTAGGTTTAGTAGAACCTTTAGATGAAAATCAAAATTATGAAACCGTAGACTTGTCATCTGCCGTTGGTCGGGTTTTAGCAGCACCAGTAACTAGCCAGTTGGATTTTCCTCACTGGGATAACTCCGCGATGGATGGGTACGCGGTGCGGTTTGCGGATGTGCAATATGCTAATGCTCAACAGCCAGCAGTATTAGAAATTGTGGAGGAAATTCCAGCAGGTTGTCAGCCTCAAGTTGTAATTAAATCAGGGCAAGCGGCGCGAATTTTGACTGGTGCTGTCATGCCTGGGGGTGCTGATACTGTGGTAATGCAAGAGCAAACTAGAAGGGAAGGCGATCGCGTATTTATTCTCGCACCACCTGCACAACCCGAAGCGTTTGTACGTCATCAAGGCGCTTTCTATCAAGCAGGAACGCAATTATTACCTGCGGGTATACTTTTAAATGCCCCAGAAATTGCTGTGCTTGCTGCGGCACAGTGTCACCAGTTACCCGTCTATCGCCGTTTACGGGTGGCAATTATTTCTACTGGCGATGAATTGGTAACACCTGAGCAACCGTTACAAGCAGGTCAAATTGTAGACTCAAATCAGTATGCTTTAGCTGCTTTAATAACACAAATGGGCGCTATACCTGTGTGTTTAGGCATTGTACCCGATCAGCCACAGGCTCTTAAGGATGCGATCTCTCAAGCTATATCATCAGCAGATGTAGTACTTTCCTCCGGTGGTGTCTCAGTCGGAGATTATGATTATGTTGAGCAGATTTTGGCAGAGTTAGGGGCAGAAATTCACATCCGCGCTGTCGCGGTTAAACCTGGTAAGCCCTTGACAGTCGCTACATTTTATGGCAATGAATTAGCTAATCCTCAACCTGTATTATATTTTGGATTACCTGGAAATCCGGTTTCATCTCTAGTAACTTTTTGGCGGTTTGTACTACCTGCACTGAAGAAATTATCTGGACTAGCGACAGGGTGGGAACCAGTATTTATTATGGCGCGATCGCGTGATGATTTGCGTTCTGACGGCAAACGAGAAACTTATCTTTGGGGACAGTTGCATTTATTAGATGGAGTTTACGAGTTTCAGCTTGCAGGTGGTAGCCATAGTTCAGGTAATTTAATTAACCTAGCTCAAACTACTGGTTTGGCTGTTTTACCTGTAGACAATAAATTCATTCCTGCAGGGGAAACAGTCAAAATTTTAGCAATTAACTATTAGGTTTGTACCCCAACTTTTGAAACATTTTGGCTCCACCTGAAGCGTTACCTACCGTATCGGTGATTGCGGTCGGATCTATTATTCCTGTCGTATCGGTCGTTACGGTCATAGCGATCGTTTCTATCGTATCGGTCGTTGCGGTCGGATCTATTGTTCCGGTCGTATCGGTCATTCTGGCGACTTCCAATTAAAAACTCGGCTCGACAACCATTTCTGACCCAAATACGATTTATGTTATAACCCCAGTTCCCCTGGCAACTGCTATTAGAAAGTTGTCTAACAATTCTTACACCGTATCTTGTGTCTGCTGAACAAGTACGCCGCTGGTTATTGTTACTTTCACACCTCACAATTTGCGCTGCCGAGCTTGGCGTAGCAACAACCGTACCTATAGCCAAGCTGACAACAGCAAAAGCGGTAGCGATTACTGGAAGGCGATTACTCATATTTAAATTTCTCCATCTATCTGGAGTAGGAAAATTCATCCATAATTAACCTGGAGAAAAATTACAATTAACCCTGTTGCTGGATTACAAAATTGTAATTTTATTGGATTGAAAATTTTGCTTTAAAATGCAATAGTATTAGGTTTGTAGTAAAGGCGCTATTGTCCTACTACAAACCTCTAAGTGGAAGAAGTCTAAAGATTAAGATTTTGGTGGAAATTTGGCTACCAAATCATCCCCGGCAATAATTGTTGTATAAAACAAATATTCTTTATTAGTTTGGTAGCGATCATCTTGCTTGATGATACTCATAAACTCTCGATGCCCCTGCCGAAAGCGTCCTACCAAGCAACCAGCACTTGCTTTGTAAACATTATTGTAAGGATAATCATATCCCCAGTGCTGGTTTATACCAAATAAACCAGTATCACGTCTGTCAGCAGTACGCTTAAAATCTTGATTAAAGTCACGGCAAACAGTAAGATTTCCCGTTTGTACAAGCGCCTGATGACGGTCAGCATTCCCGTGATACCCAATTTGCCATGCTTTATACTGTCCAAACAAAATTCTGGCTGCACCTTTACGGTTCATGGGATTATAGGTATAGTAGCTACCTGGTTCAGTAGTAGCTTGCCAGTTACCAACAATTACTGGGACACCGTTGATCACCTGAATCAGTATGCGACGATCATTAAAGCAGTTAGGTTCATCACTGTTGAGGCTGCCATCTTCATTCATGCCTTCAACATAAACAATGTTGTATCTTTTTGAACCTGTAGCAATATAATACCCCTTGTGCTGCATATACTTAATAATGCAGCTTGCTAAATCATTGCTTAAATTAAGCGACGTGCTACGAGTAGGTAAATCTTCTGTCTTTGTTTCAATCAACTTTTCAGCAGTTACAGATCCCACATAATCTGGTTCATTAATTTTGGTGAGCAACTGAAATTGTTTTAAAGCTTGTATAGTAATTGGGCCAAATTTGCCATCAGCAGGAGGGTCTAACAGTTTTAATCTAATCAGACAAATTTGGATTTGTTTAGCTAGTTCTAGATTATCAACCACAGCTTCAAAGCTGTATTTCAAGTTAGTACCAACAAAGTTTTGCAGTTTGATCGGTGTAGAAGGTAAATCCTCTGCCTTACTTTGAATCAACTTCTCAGCGGTAGCTGCTCCAAAATCGCCATCTTCCCAAGATTGTTTTAAAATTTGGAAACTTCTCAGGGCTACTGCGGATTTTCTCCCAAACTGACCATCTGCTGGAGGGTCTAACAGCTTAACATTAATTAAAATGCTTTGGATTTGTGCTGCTAACTCTCGGTCAGAGGCAATCTGCTGAACGGTGTATTTTGTATTGGTGTTCAGAAAGTCTCGCAACTTCATTGATGCTACCCTGTAATATTTTGGAAATGACTAATTAGCTGTAATTAATGGCTATATTCTTGGTTGAGGAGAATATAGCCATTAAAGTTGTAGATTGCTAATATTTTAGTCTATTTATAGTTAATTGCAAGCTAACAATTTCACTACTATCTTAAGGGTAGTATCAAATTACCAAAAACCTCGTTTACCATTCGGTAAAACTGTTGCCCAATTTGTCTTGGCTTGAGCTATTTGTTCCTCATTAATTTTGGCTCCAGTTAGATTTGCCCCACACAAATTTGCACCTCGGAGATTAGCATAGTTGAGATATGCAAAACTTAAATCTGCGCCACGTAAATCTGCTCCTTCCAAATCGGCATAACTAAGATAAGCACGTACTAAATTAGCATCTCTAAGTATTGCTCCACTTAAACTGGTTCGTCCCATATCACTATTAGAGAGATTTGCTCCCTGGAAGTTTGTTTGAGTCAAGTTAGCTTGATGGAAATTTCCTCCAGACAAGTTAGCTTTTTGCAGATTAAGATTACTGAGATTTTGTTCACCAAAGTCGCGTCTGCCTTTGTTATAAGAACTAATTACACTTGGGGCATCTAACTTAGAAGGTAGTTTAGGTATCCCTGTTGTATGGCTGACATTTCTATGTGGATGTGTCGCTGAATCTTGACCAGGCATACCTCGATTACTAGCTGTACCTCGATTTTTGAAATCTGCTGCTCTTGGTGACGCTGGTGACGCTGGTGATGCTGGTGATGCTGGTGATCCCGTTTGATCCATTTTGGCTTTTCTGGCTCGAATTGCCATTCCTAACTGGGATGAAGCTGATGTGTTAATAGATGAATTTAATCCGCTTAAATCTCCAGATGGCGGGATATAACCCCTATTCGTTTGTTGATGAGATTGATGAGATTGATTAGGTTTAGTCGTCAAACCTTGAGATAGGCTATCCATATAGGGAGCCATTTCTAGTGCATTGAGAACTTCCTCAGCAGACTGATAACGGTGGCGGACAGAAACCTCTAACATTTTCCTGAGCACGTCAGCAAACTGGTTGCTGATATCAAGGTTTTCGTACCACAGCATTTCACCTGTTGAGGGATTGTAATCTAGGTTTTTGGGTGATTTTCCTGTGAGTAGATAAATGCAGGTAACGCCTAGGGCATAGATATCACTAGCATAAACTGGTCGCATTGCCATCTGTTCTGGTGGTGCATAACCAGGCGTGCCAATAGCGTAAGCTGTCAAAGCAGTTTGATCTGAGCTATTAAATACTGCTGTCTGACTAACCTGATTTTTTACAGCACCAAAGTCAATTAAAACCAGTTTGCGGTCTTGTTCCCGACGAATCATGTTAGCTGGTTTGAGGTCTCGGTGAATTACCTGCTGACTATGGATGTATTGCAGCACTGGTAACATTTCAGCTAAGAATTGCTTAACTCCCGCTTCACTAAAGGGGCCACCTTGTTTTACCTCTTGTTGCAGCGTCCAGCCTGGTACATATTCTTGTACCAGGTAAAACTGGGTATAGTCTTCAAAATAGTCCAGCAGCCTTGGTACTTGGGGATGGTTCCCAATCTTACCCAGGGTTCTAGCTTCTCGTTCAAACAACTCCCGTGCCATTTCTAGTACTTGGGGGGAAGTCGTTGTCGGTCGCAGTTGCTTGATTACGCTGGTGGGTTCGCCTGGGAGTGCTTCATCAATGGCTAAAAAGGTAGCTCCAAAACCACCTTGACCGAGTGCTTTGACAACTCGATAGCGATCGCGCAATAGTAGTCTAGAACCACACGCCTGACAAGTTTCGGCATGATTGGAATTTTCTGGGTTAGGGCAGTCTGGATTTATGCAATAGCTCATGGGAGCGTCACTATTGAGACATCTGTGCAACGATCAAACTTGGTCAAAATTGCTCTTGATAAATTGGCATGACTGCCTGTAGGTCAGAAGCCGATCTACTTAAGGACAAAGGTGTACTTTTACCTATTAAGTTGTCCGCGCTTTTTAGGATTGGTTTAAAACAAGGATATCTTACTTGCTGATTCATTAACTTTTATTATTGAACACGGTATCTGTTCGTTATCTATAGTTCCCTAATACTATCCAAAAAACCTCACTCCTCTATTGGCTTGGCAAAAATTTTTTAGGTAAAGACTAGAAATTTTTCTTTTTTAACTAAATTTTATCAGAGTTTATTTAAACAAAGTTTTTACGTTTACGTATAGCATTACAATAGCACTTACATAAATGTAAACTATTTAATTGTTAAATTTATTCAAACTTTAATCTTTAGATCTCGAATCTAGCAGTAAGTGTTGATTCAAACTGAGTAAAACTCAGCCATTGAACTACTAAAATATGTTTTCACAGACTTGATCTTACAAGATTTGACCAGAATTGGCTAGTGATTAAATCTTCTATTCTCTCAAGGTAATTTAAAAAATTGTTGAATTCAGTAGGGGTAAATTCGATTTTAGGATTTTATGAGTTTTTTAGGAGTTAGATTTGTTTGCTTTTAACATAAAAAAGTTTAGTAAAGTCTGCTAAAAAAGTGTATAGGAATATACTCCTGATGGCAGTCTGCCAGCATGGCGGTAAAATAATCAGGCTGAAATAGGTAAAAGCAAGCAGTTAAATGCGTATCTCTCTAAACTGGCTGCGGGAACTGGTTGATGTAAATATTGCTCCAGAAGAGTTGGCTCAAATGCTGACTTTAGCTGGGTTTGAGGTGGAAGATCTCGAAGATCGCCGTACTTGGGCGGAGGGTGTGGTTGTTGGCAAAGTAATCAGTCGCCAACAACACCCGAATGCCGATAAGTTAAGTTTATGTGAAGTTGATGTTGGCAATGCTAGTGGTTATTTAAATATTGTCTGTGGTGCTGCTAATGTGCGGGCGGATATTTATGTGCCTGTGGCAACTGTGGGTACTTATTTACCTGTGATTGATTTAAAAATTAAACCGACTAAGCTCAGGGGTGTGCGCTCAGAAGGCATGATCTGTTCATTAGCCGAAATCGGTTTGATGAAGGAATCAGCAGGAATTCATATCTTTGAGGGAGAAAATTTGCAGATAGGTGCAGATGTACGCCCTTTATTAGATTTGGATGATGTAATTCTAGATCTAAGTTCAACTGCAAATCGTGCTGATGCTTTGAGTATGGTGGGAGTGGCGCGCGAAGTATCGGCGCTTACTGGTGCTGCTTTAAAACTACCGCAGGTAGCAGAAGCAACGATTCCATCTGAAGGTAATTTACAGTTAAAGATTTCTGAGCCAAAAGCTTGCCCTGCTTATATTGGTACTGCGATCGCCAATGTAAAAATTGCTGCCTCACCTGATTGGTTACAGCGTCGTATACAAGCTGCTGGTGTCCGACCGATTAATAATGTTGTAGATATCACCAACTACATATTATTGGAATGGGGCCAGCCGCTTCATGCTTTTGATCGCGATCGCTTACAATCTGTTGCTGGTGGAGATGACCTTGCTATCGGTGTTCGCTTTGCTAATAGTGGTGAATCTTTCAAAACACTAGATGGTCAAACGCGCAACTTGCAATCACAAAATTTAATTATCACTGCCAATGATCAACCTGTTGCTCTTGCAGGTGTGATGGGTGGTGAAGAAACCGAAGTTTATGATGGCACTGAGAATTTAATTTTAGAAGCGGCAATTTTTGATCCAGTAGCAATTCGCAGATCTGCCAGGAGTCAAGGTTTACGGACAGAAGCTTCTACTCGTTATGAACGGGGAGTAAATCAGGCAGAATTAGAAATTGCTTGTAATAGGGCGATCGCACTCATTACTGAGTTAGCTGGCGGGACAGTTGTAGCCCAACAATTTGCTGACTTTCGACCCGATAAAGCTAACTGGAGTCGCTCAATTGAATTACGCCTAGAACGAGTTAACCAAGTTTTAGGGGCAGTAGACTTAGGAGACGATCAACTAGGGGAAGTCCAGCCTGAAGATGTTGAGCGGATTTTAACCGCCCTGGGGTGTACTCTCCAACCTACTGATCGAGAACAGGTTTGGATGGTGACAGTCCCACCATACCGTTATCGAGACTTAGACCGGGAAATTGATTTAATTGAAGAAGTTGCTCGTCTCTACGGCTATGGCAAATTCTGCGATACTTTGCCTAGTAAAACAGAAGCGGGATATCTATCTTTAGATCAGCAGTTAGTGCGGCAATTGCGCGAAGCATTTCGGGCAGCAGGACTAACAGAAGTAATGCACTACTCTTATGCGGTAGCAAAGTCTGAAGATGATACGCAGGTGAGAATCGCTAATCCGATGTTCACCGAATATTCACTTTTACGTTCTGAGTTAGTATCTGGTTTAATTAATTCTTTCCAGTACAATTTAGAACAAGGAAATGGTGCTTTAAACGCCTTTGAAATCGGTCGGGTTTTCTGGAGTGACGAAGAAGGTTTAGCTGAAGCAGATTCTTTAGCTGGAATTTTAGGCGGTGATCCTACTGAAGGAAAGTGGATCAGAGGAGGACGTGAACAAGCGATGACTTGGTTTGAAGCCAAGGGTGTGCTTGAAAGTGTATTTCAGCGTCTAAGTGTGCCAGTAGAGTATCAACCCGACAGACGCGATCGCCGCTTACATCCTGGGCGGACAGCATCTTTGTGGATACAAGGTGAACGTTTAGGTACTTTTGGACAATTACATCCCCAATTACGTCAAGAAAAAGGCTTGCCAGATGCAGTTTATGCCTTTGATTTGGATATGGATGTGTTATTGAACTATTTAGCTGAAGAGCAACATCTTACGCCGCCGTTTAAAGCTTATTCCACATATCCGGCTGCTGACCGAGACATTGCATTTTTTGCTCCTGTTGAGGTAACTGTTGCTGAAATTGAACGAGTGATTAAAAAAGCTGGTGGTGGTTTATTAGATGCTGTGGAACTGTTTGATGAATATAGGGGGGAAAACGTTCCATCTGGGCAAAGAAGTTTAGCACTGCGGTTAATTTATCGGGTAAGCGATCGCACTCTTACAGATGAAGATGTCGAACCAGTACATCAAAAAGTCCGCGATCAGTTAGTAGAAAAATTCCGAGTTAACCTCAGAAGTTAGGTTTTCAATTATCAGATAAGTAGATCGGGATAATCAAACTTAAAATTCAAGTCGGTGATTGGTTAATTCAGAATACCGATGACCTATCACCTATCACCCATGACCAGCGTGATATTTAATTTGATTTTTACCCACCTACTTATCTGATAATTGATAATTGGTAATTGATAATTGAGCAAACAATGACTAAATATGTAATGTGGGGAAGCTACTGCGCGGATGTTCTAGAAAAACGTGCGCCTTACCGCCAAGCACATCTTGATGGACTTGCCAAGCAAAAGGAAGCTGGAACTTTAATTACCATTGGCCCTACTAAAGATTTAACTAAAGTTTTTGGTATTTACGAAGCACCGGATGAAGCTACTGTTAGGCAATTGGTAGAAGCTGACCCCTATTGGCAAAATGGTATCTGGACAGAATACGATGTACTTGAGTGGATTCAAGCTTTGTAGAAACAGTTAACAGTTAACTAGACTTATTGCAAAAATCAGTTAATCCATTTTTGTACCCACAGGCTAACTGTGAGTACATTTGTGTTTATCTGTGGTTAATTTAGCAAAACTTTACTTATACAAGAGATCTACTGTTTACTGTTAATTTTTAAGATTTTGGTGACAAAATTTTAGTGCTACTAATAAGTCACTGGTTTGTTGAGGATAGTCAACTTTTGGACGGTTAATAACTATTAAAGGGATACCTAACTCAGCAGCAACCATGCGCTTAATATCTTCTCCCCCAGGAGTTCCAGAAGCTTTGGTCACGACTAAAGAAATTTGCCACTGTTCCCACAATGCCTTTTCTAAGTTAGCTGAAACCGGAGGACGTAAGGCAATTATGCGATCTGGTGTGAATCCTGCGGCTATTGCTGCATCCATTGCAGTCACAGAAGGCAGAATTCGGGCAAATAAACTAGCTTTTTGTTGCCAATGTTGAAATAGGGGCAAGGGTCGATAGCCTAATATTAGTAATACCCTTTGTCCCTGAAGATAGTCTTTATTTATCAGTGTATTAAAACTATCTAGTTGAATTATTTGTGAAGAATTTATTGCAGTGTCTACAGATAAACGTTCATAGCGCAAGTAGGGAATTTGTAGCTGATTTGCAGAAGCGATCGCACCAGTAGAAATTTCCACAGCGTAAGGATGAGAAGCATCCAAAATTGCACCTATCTTTTCATCGGTTAAAAATTTTTCTAGGTAATTAATATCTAAACGAGTTACTAATACTCGTAAATTTGATGCCGAAGGATAAAGCGATCGCGCAGGTTCAGTTGTGACCGTAATTGTACAAGGTAAATTAGTTTGGGAAAGTGCGATCGCTAATTCCCTACTTTCTTGAGTACCACCAATCAACCAAATGCGTTCGCGTGCATATGCCATACTGCTAGCGCAGAAAAATCGCGTAGCGTCTCCGCAGGAGAAAGGCTTTAGCGTCCCCTTCGGGGAATCGCCAACATTTTTTAGGGTCATCTTGCACCCTATATCATCACTAAACTGCTTCAATCACCCTTAAGTGCTTTTTGAAAGTTCTTACGATAAGACTTGTTATACATCAAAAATGGCCACAACGTAGACATTGCAACCCGATTTCCTAAACCTTGGTTAAAAGAAGTGCGTTCAAATCCATTCCAGAATTTCCATGCACCTACACCATAACCTCCAAGTAAGGCGAAAACAACTAATGGCCCCATCGCTTAACCCTCATTATATTTAACTTGTTTAATTACACGCCAGTAGCTACAAATTTCGTGTGTTGGATAATTACTAATTTAAAAGCTAACTTCCATCCACTTGAGATTTAGCTTATACACTTATACTTTAAATGTAGGCTAAATTAGCAGTTTGATTTCAGCTTAAGGTATATATAGTAGCCTTTATTTAGTTATCTTCTCACCAAAGCTAAGTTTTAATACCACAATCAATAAATAACAGCATTTTTCTTAAATATTCTTAACTATAATTTACACGCAACGATATTTTTCAGTCTGATTGTTTGACTATCCGTTACCCCTCACACTGAGCAACGCTTACACCTGTCACTTGCACAATTATATATTGTGTATCCAACCTAGTCTTAAACTCCCAGCACAAGCGCATCTAATGACGGATACCCTAAATTTGATACTCATAGGAGACTTAATAACAGAACTATGTCAAGCGAAGCATTGGTAATAACGCTCTTTTACAGTGCCAAGAATTAAGGAGGAATTATGCGAGCAGTTCTGATGGCTGGTGGTTCGGGAACACGACTTAGACCCCTAACGTGCGAACTTCCTAAACCAATGGTACCCATTCTCAACCAACCGATTGCTGAACATATTATCAACCTGCTCAGAAGGCATCACATTACTGAGATCATTGCAACGTTGCACTATCTACCTGATGTCATGCGAGACTATTTCCAAGATGGTAGTGACTTTGGTGTTCAAATCACCTATGCAGTTGAGGAAGACCAGCCATTAGGTACGGCTGGTTGTGTTAAAAATATTGCTGAGTTACTAGATGAAACCTTTTTAGTAATCAGTGGTGACAGCATCACAGATTTTGATTTAAGTGCTGCTATTCGATTTCATAAACAAAAGCAATCGCAAGCTACCTTAATTTTAACCCGCGTACCAAATCCGATTGAATTTGGTGTAGTAATTACAGATGAAAACCATCGCATCCGCAGATTTTTAGAAAAGCCTTCTACAAGTGAAATTTTTTCGGATACTGTCAATACTGGCACATATATTTTAGAACCAGAAGTATTAAACTACCTGCCACCTAACACTGAATGTGACTTTTCTTCATATTTGTTTCCACTACTGTTGGAAAAAGATGAAGCCATGTATGGCTATATTGCTGAGGGTTATTGGTGTGATGTTGGTAATTTAGATGCTTACCGCGATGCTCAATATGACGCTTTACAAAGAAAGGTAAAACTAGAATTTACCTCTGAGCAACAATCGCCTGGAATTTGGGTAGGGCAAAATACTTATATTGACTCAACAACTAAAATTCAAGCGCCAGTAATCATCGGTCGTAATTGCCGTATTGGTTCAAGGGTGCAAATTGAGGCAGGAACAGTAATTGGTGATAACGTCACCATTGGTGCTGATGCTGACCTCAAGCGCCCGATCGTTTGGAATGGAGCAATTATTGGTGAAGAAGCACATTTACGTGCCTGCGTAATTGCTCGTGGTACCCGTGTAGACCGTCGCGCTCATGTGTTAGAAGGTGCGGTAGTAGGTTCTTTATCTACTATTGGTGAAGAAGCTCAAGTTAGCCCTAATGTGCGTGTTTGGCCCAGTAAAGAGGTAGAATCTGGTGCTACTCTGAACATTAACTTAATTTGGGGTCAGACGGCTCACCGTAATTTATTTGGTCAACGAGGTGTCCAAGGGTTAGCAAATATTGATATAACTCCAGAATTTGCTGTTAAGTTAGGAGCAGCTTATGGCTCTACTTTAAAGCAAGGTTCTTCTGTAACTGTATCTCGCGACCAGCGCAGTATTTCGCGGATGGTTTCTCGGTCTTTAATTGCTGGTTTAATGTCGGTGGGAATTAATGTTCAGAATTTAGAAGCAACTGCAATTCCTGTCTCCCGTACAGTTGTGCCTACGCTTTCGGTTGCTGGCGGAATTCATGTACGGGTACATCCAGACAGAGCGGATTATATTTTGATCGAGATTTTCGATCCCAAGGGGATTAATATCTCTAAATCTCAAGAGAAAAAAATTGAAGGAGCTTATTTTAAAGAAGATTTTCGACGAGCGCAAATTCATGAAATTGGTAACGTCGTCTACCTCAACCAAGGAATTGATATTTATAGTACTGCTTTTGAAAAACATCTCAATGTACCAGCAATTCATAACAGTGGTGCAAAGGTGGTAATTGATTATGTCTATGCTGTTTCTGGTGCGGTGTTGCCGTTACTGTTAGCTAAATTTGGCTGCGATGCGGTGGTACTGAATGCTAGTTTGAATCAAAGCGCGTTAGCTGTTCCTGAACGGGAGGCATTGCTAAATCAGTTAGGTCATGTAGTAGAGGCGCTGAAAGCTAATTTTGGTGTGCAAGTGTCAGCGCATGGTGAGCAAATGATTCTGGTGGATGAGTCAGGGTTGCCAATTCGGGGTGAAATGTTGACAGCTTTGATGATTCAGATAATTCTGACAGCTAACCCTAGAGGTACTGTAGTAGTGCCTGTCCATGCTTCTAGTGCTGTGGAACAAATTGCCCGCCGCCATGATGGTAGGGTAATTCGGACTAAGGCGAATCCTACAGCGTTAATGGAGGCGTGTCACACTAATCCCAATGTGGTTTTAGGTGGCAGTGGTGAGATGGGGTTTATTTTCCCACAACTGCACCCAGGGTTTGATGCGATGTTCTGTATTGCTAAACTCATGGAGATGCTAAGTTTGCAAGAGCGATCGCTTGGTGCTATCCGTTCTGAGCTACCGCGTGTTTATCACAAAAATTATACGGTGCGTTGTCCCTGGACAGTCAAGGGAGCATTAATGCGGCATCTTGTAGAAACTCACCCAGCCGAAAATTTGGAATTGGTAGATGGGGTTAAAATTTGCAATTATCAAAATGATAGTTGGGTATTAATTTTACCTGATGCTAGTGAACCTTTAGTAAGTATTTTCGCTAACAGTAATAACAAAGATTGGGTTGATGAAACTTTAAGAGAGTACCGCGCTCGTGTTCAAGAATTTGTGGAACTTGATAAAGGTATGGACTTCTTGAATTAGTAATCATTTTTGTGAAAAATGTCAAGACATTTGTTGCATGGTTTAAGGAATATTTCCACAAAGACACTCCAAATGTTGTCAGCATTTAGCTAAACTGTTACACACTTAAATTACATTGATAGTTAAGGTTGTTGACTGTTGACTATAATTATTAACCTGTCACCAGTCAACAGTTAATATCAAACATGATTTTCGTTTTGCAATCCATCACAAAAAGCAGTACAATTGTACTAACAAGCTGGTAATGACATACTAATCGACTAGGAGCATTATTAAATGAATAGCTGCGTTTTAATGGCAGAAATTATTAAAGATCCAGAACTGCGCTATACTCCAGACAACCAAACTGCAATTACTGAAATGTTAGTGCAGTTTCCAGGGATACGGACTGAAGATCCACCAACTACATTAAAGGTTGTAGGCTGGGGGAATATAGCACAAGAAATTCAAGAACAGTATCACTTAGGTGATCGCATCGTGATCGAAGGTCGCTTACAGATGAATACCATTGAGCGCCCAGAAGGTTTTAAAGAAAAACGCGCCGAGCTAGTCGTTTCTAAAATATACTCGTTAGCGAACAATAGCTATGAAGCAGCATCAGCATCAGAATCTACTGCAACCAGCAATAGTAACAATGTTGTTTCCTTAAGACCAACAAGCACAGGGAATGTCAGTAATCAAAAAACTGATCGTGGGATGTATGAACCAGAAACAGCTTCCTTGGCGGTAGAAACTAGACCCCTCAAGACTGTTACTCCTAAAAAGCCAGAAGCAGGTCAAGATTTGGACGATATCCCGTTTTAAAGATATTCACTTAAAAAGTCAAAGGGGTTATCTTCCCAACACGGTGCAGGGGTTAACCAAAGTAAATTGCGGTCGATCTCAGCTTCAATCTGATCAATGTCTTCTCGTTCAAATAAAGCCAGTAATGCCTTGGTATCTTGCTCATTTAGAGGCATTAGGATCGCTGCATACCCTAAGTCATAGCTTTTGGTTTTTGCAGCTTCGTCACGCGATCGCACTTGCGCTTTGAGACTTTCCACCTGTGAACTATAACGAATTAGTTCAGCCGGAAATCCAGAGCGATCGTCGCTAGATGAAGGGGTATACATGGAGTGCATCCAGTAAAACTGCTATGGCGTTTAAATGATGCTGGGCTGAACACTTGTTAGCTTTGACACCAGTTGGAACTAGCTTGATTTGCTCTTGGTAATAGCCGTAGGCAGTTACAGTTATCGAGATGGATAAAAAGTTACTAAAATTTCCAAGCCAATAAGTGGCATCGCTAGAAATATAGAATCAGGATCAAGCTATTGTATTTTAGCTTGATCATCTGGACAAGTGCATCCTTACCAAAAGCTAAGTCATAATAACTCAAACTAGCTTCAATTTTAAAATCGAACCTTTTTATGTAGATATTTTTTTGTAATAAAATTTAAATTAAGTATATTTATAATTAAGAGTGACATCCGATTGACAATATTTACAATTTTTTAGATTTTCTTAATTTAACAAACCCCTTGAAAAAATGCAGAAAAGCTCAATTTATCAACATATTTACTCACTTTATTCTGATTAAGGGATAGAACAGTGTTTCAAATTCTATATCCCCTGTTGCAAGCCATCCAGCCTTTTATGGTGCATATATGCTTTGTCAGTGCCTGGATAATCATAATTTTGGCATTGAGGAGTTTGTGGCTGAGTATGAAACACGGCTTAAGCAGGGCAAAAAAAATGCACGAAATCCCCTGCACTGGCTGCCAATATTTCACAAATGATTATCGTCTTAAATGTACAGTACAGCCTCATATCGCCAATTCTGAGGATGCAATTGACTGTCCTGACTATCGGGAAATTAAAAATTATTATCATCTTGCAGAATAGTCAAATTAATATTATGTAGACATTTGTAGCAAAACTTTTAATACGCCTCGCTTCTGGGCATGATCGAAGGCTGCAAGCCCTTCACCTAATGAATAGCGTGCCTGAATTAGCGGCTCTACGTCAACTTGTCCTGTGGCTAGTAAATCAAGTGCTGGGGGAAAGGAACCGCAGCGTGAACCGATGAGGGTAATTTCGTCCACTACTAGAGATGAGGCATCAAAAGTCAGTTGTCCTGAGTAGGTACTTTTGAGGACTAGGATACCGCGAGGGCGGAGGGCGCGTCTGGCGATCGCAAAACCGTCAGGATTACCAGTACATTCTACTGATAAATCAAATGTTCGCTCTGTTACCGCCTCAACAAAATTAGTTTTAATACCACGCTGGGCTAAGTTAGCAAGTTTCTCTTGATGTCGCCCCACGACTAAAAGATCGCACCCAGTAAGCGCCAAGGTTTGCGCCACCAGTTGCCCTAATTTACCATCACCAACTACCAGCACTCGATCATCTGGGCGTACTTGCACCTGTTGCTGAATTTCCAAGGCTGCTGCTAGCGGTTCTGTGAAAGTAGCTTTTTCTGTTGTTATAGACTCCGGTACTGGATGTAAATTCTTAATCGGCAAGGTAAGATACTCAGCAAAAGCTCCATTCCGGTTAACTATTCCTAAAACAGAACGGTTTTCACAGTGAGTAGGTTGCCCAGTTACACAAAAGCGACACTCCCCGCAGGCAGCGTTAATTTCTCCAACAACGCGCTGACCAATTAGTTGTTCTGAGCCTTGTTCTACAATACCTACAAATTCATGACCCAAAATCCCAGTATAAGGATAGTAACCTTTCAGCAGTTCTAAATCAGTGTTACAGATCCCAGCACAAACTACACGCACCAATGCCTCCCCTGGCTGAGGTTCGGGAATAGGGGCATCAATGCGTAGCTGTAGTTGCTGATTTTCTAGCCAAAGCGCTTTCATAGTGACTTTTACGGGATTTGAACAAAACAAAATTATTTTATTGACTGTTAAAGAAGTTAAGATATAACTCGAACCTTATATAGCTTAAAGGTAAAATCTGCCCATCGAAGTAGCTGCAATGCAAATGGCATGATACCTTTAAGTATGGCGTAAACATCCTGCGAAAATAAGATTAGAATAAAAAGCTTGTGTAAAATTTCTGCTGTCACAAACAATACATCTGGAAATCAAAAGCCAAGCATTCGACGCAGGATACAGATTAACCTGGTTCTACTGCACAGATTGATGTTTTTGATATTAGCTAGAGAAGTACGAAAATTGACGAGGTGGAGCAACTTGCGTCAAGATAGTCTTTCCTTAGCTAATATCATTTTGCTGCCTGCAAGCAAGTTTGTTTGAATCCAAGTCTGGAGGTATTTTTCATGTCTATTCGTCTTTATGTGGGTAATCTGCCAAAAGAAGATGTAGAGCGTCAAGATCTGCAAGCCATCTTTGCCGAAGCAGGTGATTTTGTTTCTACCAAAGTAATTAAAGACCGTAAAACTGGTAAATGCCGTGGTTTTGGCTTTGTAACTGTAAATACAGATGAACAAGCCGATCAAATTATTGAGCAGTTCAATGGCTATATGTTTCAAGATGCTGCTCTTAAAATAGAAAAAGCATTACCAAGGTCTAAGGGTAAAGGAGATGAGGAGTTTGCCCCAGGTACTGAAGATACCAGTAGCAGCACTCCCAGCAGCAACACTCCTCCTCCTCAGCGTAATCCTGAGCGTAATTCTGGTGGTGGTGGTAGTAGTTCTGCGCGTCGTAATAATAAGAAGTCTCGGCGCTCTCCTACAACTGCAAGTACATCATATAGCGGCAGTTCAGATGAGTTTCAACCAGATCCACGTTGGGCTGGTGAATTAGCTAAGTTGAAGGAAATGTTAGCAACTCAATCTAGCAATTCTTAATGGCACTCTGAAAATCAACTTGGGTTTTTCACGAAGAACCAAGCACAAGTATATGTTTGATTGCTTGCAGGAAATCCACTGACTATTGGTGGTGGGGAACGCTCGATTTCTGGGATGGATTCAGATAATTAAACCCCAACCTGGGTGAAGCTGGCACTAAGTTAGCCAGCTTTTTTATTTATAGCACTTAGCACTTAGCAATTACAGGACTTACGCAGACACACTATATATAGATAGTGTGATTAAAATTGGCGATCGCTCTTTGATAAAGTCAAGCTATCACCATTAAAGAAAAAGTGTTTAAAAGTCAAGCGAGTTGCATCTGAACAGAAGGAAATTTAAGCTCTTGAGCTAAATAGTCTGACAGCAATTCATTAATCACCATAGTAGATCACATACACAATCAAGTGTTGGAACTAAAAGCAATCGAGGATATAGTTAAGAATATTTCTTATTAATAAGATGATATCTGGCTAGTTGCTCCATGACTCGCTCAACTCTTTCTCAACCCGATGAACAAGCCAAACTATTGCAGATAGTTGGGTTGTGCATAGCCATGATTGTGTTGCTGATTTGCCTAATCTACAGCATTACTATAGGTGCGCGAGACATATCATTAACAATTATTCTCGACTCTTTTACATCGTTTAATAGTTCTTTTGAGCATTTAGTGATTCAAACAGTGCGCCTACCGCGATCGCTCATGGCAATGATGGTGGGTGCAGCATTGGCAGTGTCAGGTGCATTGATGCAAGGCTTAACTCGCAATCCTTTGGCAGAAACTGGCATTTTAGGCATCGAAGCTGGAGGCGCGTTAGCGGTTGTCATTACCTTGTTCATTTTTGGTAATTCCTCTGTGAGTGTTTATGCAGGCGTGGCTTTCCTCGGAGCAGCGATCGCGGCGGTGCTGGTGTACGTCTTGGGGACATTGGGACGAGGGGGTGCAACACCGCTTAATCTCACGGTGGCTGGAGCCGCTATGACTGCATTTATTACCTCGATTACAACTGCTATTTTAATTGTTAGTCAACAAACTCTAGAACAAGTTCGGTTTTGGTTAGCAGGCTCCCTAGCCGGAAGAGATTTCAATTTATTTCTGTATGTCTTGCCATTTCTGGTAACTGGATTGCTGCTGGCGTTCCTACTGGGTCGGCAAATTACAACTTTGAGTTTAGGAGAAGACATCGCCAAAAGTTTAGGTCAACAAACTGTGTGGATTAAGGTATTGACAGCAATCAGCGTCGTATTATTGGCAGGCAGTTCAGTAGCGATCGCAGGACCTATTGGCTTTGTGGGGTTGGTAGTACCTCACATGGTGCGCTTTTTTATCAAAACAGACTATCGCTGGATTTTGCCTTATTCGGCTTTGCTAGGAGCGATCCTGTTATTAGTTTCGGATATGGCAGCGCGAGTATTGCTCAAGCCTCAAGAACTTCCAGTAGGCGTGATGACGGCAATTATTGGTGCGCCCGTATTTGTCTACCTCACAAAATCAAAGGTGAAGCGATGAAAGGTAACTTGCTGGTTAGTTCTCCGATGTTTTCCTTCCGAGTCGATCCGCGCTTACCCTTCCTGTTGTTGGTGCTGTCGCTCCTCAGTTTGGCAGTGCTGATTTTGAATGTGCAGCATGGGGAATACCCGATCGCCACTACGGATATTATCAAGACTTTATTTGGTATTAATACAGGCAATCCCGATCATCGCTTGATCGTTTACAACCTGCGATTACCCAGAACTTTAGTTGCTTTTATGGTGGGAATGGCACTGGCGATCGCAGGCACGATTTTTCAAGGACTGACACGCAATTCTCTGGCTGACCCCAGTATTATTGGCATTAATGCCGGAGCAAGCTTAGTGGCGGTGGCAGTAATTGTCTTATTTCCCTCTGCGCCTATTTATGTCCTACCGATGGCAGCCTTTATGGGTGCTTTATTAATGGCGGCGCTGATTTATGGTTTGGCTTGGCAGGGTGGTAGTTCTCCGACATTACTGATTTTATTAGGCATTGGCTTATCTGCGATCGCCAGTGCCTTTACTAGCTTAATGATTATCTTTGGCTCTATCTATGATGTCACTCAAGCATTAGTCTGGTTAGCTGGAAGTGTCTATGGTCGTAGCTGGGAACAGTTCTTTTCATTCCTTCCCTGGGTTATTTTTGGTACTCCCATCGCCTTCTCATTATCCCGTCATCTGAATGTGCTGAACTTAGGCGATGATACGGCAAAAGGTTTAGGTAGTCGGGTGGAATGGGAACGAGGGGGACTTGTGGTAGTTGCCGTTGCCCTTTCCGCATCAGCCGTTGCTACAGCAGGCGCGATCGCTTTTGTGGGACTTATTGCCCCTCATGCTGGACGACAATTAATTGGAGTGAATCATCAAAATTTGCTGCCTGTTACAGCTATCTTGGGTGGATTATTAGTCATGCTTGCCGATTTAGTTGGTAGAACTGTGTTTGCACCTATTGAGCTTCCCTGCGGGGTGGTTACTGCTGCCATTGGCGCACCTTTTTTTCTTTATCTACTCATTCGCCATCGTTTTAATTGATATTTACTCCCTTCCCGCTTAAAGAATACCTATTTTTTAAACCGCCAAGACGCAAAGAACGCCAAGGAAAAGCAGAATATAATTTCAGTTTTTAACGCTCAAAGAATCATTTTTAAAAGAAGTCCAGTGATTTGGTACAAGCTCCTCAATTCTTCTGAGTTTGGGTAAGCAGAACCCCACGATTCCCACTAAAATCATGCCTAGAGAACACAGGACATACAACAGGGAAATTCCTGTACCTGCACCTGTTCCGAAAATGTAGCTAAAAAGTTCGCTGATTTTACCGCCTGTCGTGAAAGCAGGTTCAAATACTCGATCTGCAAGTATTCCACCTATAAATGTAGCGATCGCACTTACTATCTGTAGCACTAAAGCATTGGCGGCAAACACCCGTCCCTGCATCTCTGGCGCGATTTTCTCCATCCAGAGGGCATTTTCAGAACTAAGTAATAGTGGAAAGTTGAGGGAAGAGCAAAATTGAGCAGGAACCCATACTTGGAGCGATCTCCCCAAACCAAAGAAGGTTTTGCTCACTCCTGCCCCAATGAATCCCGCTAACATACCCCGTACCCGTCGCTGCGAACCGCCCCAGAAACTCAGTGCAATTGCTCCAATAACGCCGCCCATACCTGCTGCCGTCCCAATGCTAGCTAATGCCTGACTGCTACCAGTGGAACGCGCTAAAATCAACGCATCATCAATGGCGCTGCCTAAATCGTGAAAGAACCAAAACAAAGTAGTCATCAGCAGCAATAGCCTTAAACTCGGCTGTCGCCACACCTCACGAAAGCCTACGGTAAGTTTAAAGAACAAAGTTTCTTCGGTATTAGCTTGCGGCTGATAGTGAGGAATGGATACTAAAAGCAGTGTAGTAATGGCAATACAGAACGTTACAAAATCTATCAGCAAAATCCCAGGCAACTTAATGAGAGTATAAATCGCCCCTGCTAAAGCTGGTGCTAAAATAACCGAGCCGTAATGCACTGCGGAATTCATACTGTTAGCCTTTGTCAACTGCGATCGCGGTACGATCTGCGAAATAGACGTTTGATAAGCCAAGCTTTGAAGTTGCCCAAAGCCACCGTTAAGAGTTGCGGCTAGATAAAGATGCCAGATTTCTAGATTGTTATTGAGATAAAGTAACCCGATACCAATAGTGGAAATAGCAGCAATACTATCTCCTAATATCATCAGTTGCTTGCGATTAAAGCTATCAACAATAATTCCACCAATTAAACTTACTGGAATGCAAGGCAGTTGTCGGAAGAAGCCCAACAAAGCCAAAGTAGTTGCAGATCCTGTTAGTTGCCATGCCCAGATGGTAAGAGCAAAGCTGGTCATATAACTACCAATGGTGGACAGTAGTTGACCAAACCAGATGATCGTAAATGTACGCACAGATGCTCGATGAAATTAAGAATTTTCCACCAAATCAAAGATCGTGGTGGGAGAGGATTTGAATTAGCTTTGATTATTTGTTACAGGAATAGATGGTGGAATCCGAGCCACCATTTCAGTTTGCAGCACTTCTGGAAACTGTTTCCAGACAATGTTACCGTCCTGGCTATCAAGATAAAGTTCACTAAAACGCAGCACTGCTTCAGCCGTCGCCTCAATAGAGCTTTCGGCTATAGGGATATTTGCTAGCAGATATGTAGATTTATTTGCAGATGATAAAGCAATAGCACAGGGGCGATCGCAAGTCCATAAGCATCTCACAGGCTGAATCTCTAATTCCGCGCGTCGTAACCATTGTTGATATAAGCTCAAGAGGCGATCGCTAAATACCATGCCATCAGAGGGAATATCGGGCGATTTCTCATGATCATAACGGCAGGATTTACAGACAAAAAGAATGGGTTTTGACATAAACTAAATTTCCTGAATGTAAGCTAAAAAATAGCAAGACTTGTGTTATAGTTTGTTATTAATTCTTTTCAATTAGATACTTGTATAAATCATCTAAAATCGCATTAGCAGAAAGAATGTTACCAAAAATCCAATAACCTGAATCAACCTTATAAACTTGATTTTTTTTAACTACATTGAGGGTTTGCCATAAAGGGCTATTCGCATATACTTCCAAACTAGATTCTGCACCTGGATCGATAGCGAGAAACATTTTATCTGCTTCCAGCAAATCAACCTGCTCTAAGCTAGTATTGATATAACCATAATCTGAGTTTGGAACTTGAATCTGCTGGCGCTGAATTTCTGGAATAGATAATAATTCCAGTTCTTCCATAACATTCACAGCAAATGAATTATGGTTAAGAAACTGTGTAAAAGCTAGAGTAGTATAAAATCGCATAATGCAAATTTTAAGTTTACCAGTTCTTTGAGCAAATATTGATTTTAAGTTAGCAACTTTTTGTTGATAAGCATCAAGAAGTTTCTTAGCTTCTTGAACTTTGTTAACGATTTCTGCCGTTTGTTGTAAAGTTTTTTTCCAACCAGTTTGAGAATATTCAATAGAAACTGTAGGAGCGATTTTAGAGAGTATGGAATAATTTTGAGGAGAAATAAACAGTCCCACAATTAAATCAGGATTTAACTCCACGATTTTTTCTAAATTGGGTTGACCATCTTTACCTAAATTAGCGATCGCTCCCATTTTATCCTGCAAGAGCTCTTGTTTAGTCCCAACTTGATTAGCAACTGTTGAAGCTATAGGCTGTAAACCTAACGCCACTAAAATCTCTAAACTTTCTTGATCCATAACGATTATTCGTTGTGGATTAATTGGAATGCAACTTTTACCTAATTCATGTTTAACCGTTCGACATTCAGATGAAGTAGCTTCTAGTTTTTGAGCCAGAAATTGTTGTCGAACTATACCATAACAACCCTGAGCAAAAACTACAATCATAATTCCTACTAAAAAAAGCGTAAGGCGTTGTCGCCAGGATTTATAAAGCATTATCATTCTACATATTTCTACTTTTTAACTAATTGCTTAAAATGTCAAAGAAATCGTCCCCTTAATAGTCGTGGGAGCGCCATAATAAACTCGCAAAGAACTTTCTGCCGTTTCAAAGTAGGTAACGTCAAATAAATTTTCAATATTCAACCCAGCCCGAAAATTGTTTCGGCGATAGAATAGCGAAGCATCGGTACGGGTGTAGCTAGGAACCTGAAAAGAATTATCTAAATCGCCTTGGCGCTCACCCACATAAAATAAACCTAGTCCGAAGCCTAAGCCATTAAGAGAGCCACTTTGAATTTCATAGGTTGTCCATAAACTCAAAGCATTTTTAGGAACATTATTAATGTAATTACCAACTGTATATGTATTGTCAGCCGTTATCTGAGCATCTGTATAAGCATACCCAGCCGCAATTTTCCAACCTGGCGCAATTTCACCTGCAACATCGAGTTCTATCCCACGACTTCTCTGTTCTCCTGTCTGCACTGAAAAATTTGGATCAATGGGGTCAGCCGTTAATACGTTAGAACGAGTAACTTGGAAAAGAGCTAAAGTTGTTGACAACCTGCGATTCAGCAAGTCTGCTTTCATTCCCAATTCGTATTGGCTGCCTCGCTCTGGTTGAAAAAGTTTATTATCTAATGCAGTGCCTACATTTTGCAGAAAAGAGCGGCTATAGCTGGTGTATAACGAAAGTGAATCAGTGGGTTGATAGACCAAACCAACTCTAGGACTAATAGCTTCGTCCTGTTGCATAGACTCAGAGTTATCAACTTTGCTAATCTTTTGGCTAACCAGGTCAAACCTTCCTCCCAGCAATAATTTCCAGTTGGTAAATAAATCAATCTGATCTTGCAGATAAATACCGACGGAGGTTGTAGTAATCGGTTCTTTGGGATAAGCATCCACAAATGATTTTTGAGACTGTCTATACACAGGGTTGAATAAATCAATCGGATCTAGATTAAATAGTTGACCACTTGCTCCATAGATATCTCGATTAAAATCAAAACCAAACAATAATTTATGAGTAATGCTACCTGTGTTAAAAGTGCCGACAATGTTGGTATCAAGGATGAAGTTGTCTTGAGACTGGTCTGTTGTGGCATATATTCCCCGTTCTAAAGTGCGTTCATCATCCAGTAAATTGGCTGGATACATGGAGTTTTGGGGATTTCGCTGGAATGTAGCTCTAAAAGCATTGCGTAACTGCCATTTCGAGTTGAAGTTATGGTCTAGGTTATAGCTCAATCGCAAAGCATAGCGATTATTCTTATCTAATTCATCGTCTGGCTCCCCAATAAATCGGTTACGGGGTAATTTTCCGTTAATATTAGGTAAAACAGTACCCTTGGCAGGTAATCCCCTAGCGTTTGGTTGCTCACCGATGGTGTATTCACCTGCAAAAGTGAGTTTGGTTATCGGGCTAATCTGCCAGGTGAGAGTGGGAGCGATGACATAATCGCGGCGATCGAAAAAGTCAATAAACGTTCCAGTGCTGGAAGCACCCGCGATGAAACGATAGAGCAAAGTTTGAGAATCATTCAACGGTCCTGTAAAGTCCAGCGAACCCGCGTAAGTTTCAAAATTACCTAACGTTCCCTCAACGTTATAACGGGGAATGGCTAACGGCTGTTTCGTGACGATGTTCACAGTCCCACCTGGACCACCCTGACTAAACAGTGCGCCTGCTGGACCTTTTAACACTTCAATTTGTTCAATGTTCGGAATGGCAATCCTGGTTGTAATGTTAGTATCATCGCGCAAGCCATTACGAATGATGTTGCCTCCTGTGAAACCTCGGATCGTCACTCCCTCAAAAGCAGAGAAAGATGGGTTATCCGGTGTGACTCCAGCAACGGTTCGGAGTGCTTCATTGACGCTTTCTACCCGCCGATCTCGTAACAATTCTTCAGGAATGACTTGAACAGAAAACGGTAAATCTCGGATGGGAGTATCGGTTTTACTTCCACTTGTAGCGTTGGGTACTCGATAACCTTGCTGTCGTCTTGCTGTAACGACAATTTCCCCATCTAATATGTCGGTTTCTAGGGTGAGGTTATAGATCAGTTCTCCCGTTTTCAAGCTAATTTCTGATTTGGGTAGGGTATTATTTCCAGTAACACTTACCTGAATATTGTTAGTACCTTGCTGTACTACCTGCACCCTAGCGACATCTAGTGTTGGGTTTTCGGTGCTGAAGGTTTGAGTATTGGGAAGTGCTAGAATGGCGTTAGGAATGTCTGCGATTATACTGTTACCTTCTGTACGAATTTTGCCGAGATCGATCTGTAAAGGCTTGCCATCTGCTGTTTCTAGAACAATTTCTAATCCTGTAGTAGTGCGGTTCAGGCTAACTCTGATCACCTGAAGTGGAGAGTTGAGGGATTGAGCCAGCCAGCCTCTATTTTCTGGTTCTGTTTGGGAGAGCCAGCCTTTGATCGTGGTAGGGAGCATATAAGGTTCTTTGATCGGTTCAGGCTTCGACTCATTGGCTAATTCTTTTGCCCAACTTGGTTGAGCAACCAGTACCGATACCAATCCCGTGAGCAAAATGATTTGTTGCCGATGCTGTTGCATACCCTTCACACCTAAAATCCTGACAATATCCCTGCTCTGAGCGTGTCAGTTAAGAAAGATTCTCAATTAACTAGGTTTAATAGTATCTGGGTTTAATGTCAGCAACTTTACTCAAACGGAATTTTTGTTTGTTATAACGGAATTTCTTGCTAAATTTTCACGAAGATATCTCCAGGGGTTAGTGACGTTGCATCGCTCTCGGACTTAATCCGTACTTTTTACGGAAAGCAGTGCTAAATGCAGAGAGATTGGTGTAGCCAACTGTCTGGGCGATCGCCATAATCGAGTGTTGATTTTCCAGCAGTAGCGATCGCGCTTTCTCCATACGATAATTGTATAAATAACCAAATACCGTTGTGCCAAACACTTGGCGAAATCCCCGTTTCAATGTACAGTCATTGACTCCTACTTGTCGCGCTAAGGTCATTAATGACGGGGGATTGTCTATCTCTTGCAGTAAAATATCTTTTGCCTGATGAATGCGGTCAATATCGGTAGAGCGCAGGCGGGCGGTTGACTGGGGTGGGCGTTCGCCAGAAAGAGCCTGATATAACCATAAGACCAGCATTTCTACCGACTTACTTTCTAAATACATTTGCTTCATTACCCCCTGATAGGGACAATCTAGCATTTGCTGTAATACCAGTTGCATAGGGTGGGTAATCCTTCGCACAGTTGAAACAGGGATAGCTGCGTCCCCCTCCAGCATTCGCCGCAACTCATTGGGCAGACTATCCAGATGATTGCTAATTAATGCCCGAAATTGATTTGGCTCTAGATGAATATCGACTTCGACCCTGGCATCTTGCGCCAGTTCTTCACTTATACCACTTGGTGAATATAGTCCAGCAACGTAATGTTGCCCATTGGTGATGTAAGTGTCATGTGAGTAGCGAAACGTCGAGGAAAGGTTAAACACCCATTCTAGACAGCCAGCTTCTTCAGGGCGGATCTCAGAGAAAACAATATCGTCTTGGAATTGATAGCGATGAAAGGTTAAATCAATGCCATTGCGGAGAGAAATATCTCGCTTATAGCCTTGACCAAACAAAGGCGGACATATAGCAATGCGATCGCCTTTATCCTCTGGGTCGGCTGGTCGCGCCTGTTGCCGACTTTTTTGCCATAAATCAAACCAAGTGGTACTAGAAAGTGCGATCGCCATATCAAGATTTCAGACCAAAAAAAACATACTACAGCAGGTAAATCGTCAGTATAGTATGATAATTAACAATTTATCTCAATAATTTAGTACATATTTTCATGGCTAGTTGTGATCTATATTGCTCAAGAGGTCTTCTGTAAACAAGATTTACAGCTAAATATGAATCTGATTACAATGAGATTCATTAATTTTATTTGTTGATAAAGTTTTTCATGTCTTTACCATCCATACTCACAGCCCGCAATCTCACCCTTGCTTATGAGGGAACGCCAATAGTTCAAGATTTAACGTTAGCTATTCCCACTGGGAAAATTACGGTGTTAGTAGGTGCTAATGGTTGTGGCAAATCTACATTGTTGCGAGGGCTGGCACGGCTACTGAAACCAACTCAGGGAGCCGTTTATTTGGATGGGAAATCAATTACACAACAGGCTACCAAGTCGGTTGCCCAAAAATTAGGACTTTTACCCCAAAGTCCCGTTGCACCTGAAGGATTAACAGTTAAAGATTTAGTGGCGCAGGGGCGCTACCCTTATCAAAATTGGATGCAGCAGTGGTCATCTCAGGATGAACAATATGTACAGCAAGCATTAGAAACGACAAACTTAGTAGAATTGAGCGATCGCCCCCTCGATACTCTTTCTGGCGGACAACGACAACGCGCTTGGATTGCGATGGCTCTTGCTCAAAATACGGAGATTTTATTGTTAGATGAACCAACAACTTTTTTAGATTTAGCTCATCAAATTGAGGTATTAGATCTGCTACATGACCTGAATCAGCATCAGGGACGAACTATTGTCATGGTGCTGCATGACCTAAATCATGCTTGCCGCTATGCCGATTACTTAGTAGCAATGAAAACAGGAAAAATTTTTGCGGCTGGTGAACCAAGCGCAGTTATCTCAGAGGAAACGATACAAGCAGTCTTTGACTTGAAATGCCAGATTTATCCTGATCCAATTACAGGAACACCCATGTGTATCCCACTTAGAACAAAAACAAATTTAAAATTAAAGAACTTGTAATAGAGATTTGACTGAATAGTATTTATTTAATGAACTATAAAATAAGTATTAAGATTCCCCCTAAGACAAACAATGTTCCTAGAATAGCTTTCCAAGTAAGGGCTTCACCTAAAAAAATTGCAGACATTAGCAAGACTAAAACTACGCTAGACTTATCTATAGGAGAAACAAGAGACGCTTCACCTATTTGCAGCGATTTGAAGTAGAAAAGCCAAGAAAAGCCAGTAGTAATGCCGGAAAGTATTATAAAAAAAATTGGTCGATAGGGGATTTGGTGTAAGCTTCGATAGCTTCCTTCAATCCATACAATACTCCAAGCCATCAAAAGAATAATAACTGTACGAATTGCAGTTGCTAAGTTGGCACTTATCCCTTCAACACCTATTTTAGCAAGAATAGTAGTCAACGCAGCAAAGAATGCAGATAGTAGAGCATATATCCACCACATACTTAAATTATTGATCATTATCTTATGTCCGCGCCCTTATCTGGTTATGGCTACATCAAAGCTTGTAGCTGTGCTGGTAAGCTGAGTTTGGATTAAAAGGAGTTTTTGGCATGACCGCAGAACAAGATCCAGTTAAGGTGATGAAGCAGGAAGTGGGTAAGGCTGCTGCTGCTCGTGTACAGTCTGGTGCTATTGTGGGGCTAGGTACGGGTTCAACGACAGCGTATGCTATAGAGTATTTGGGACAGCGCATTAAGTCAGGTGAACTTAAAGATATTAAAGGCATCCCAACATCATTTCAGGCATCAGTGCTGGCTAAACAGTATGGTATTCCTCTAACTACTTTAGATGAAGTTGACCATATTGATATTGCGATTGATGGCGCTGATGAGGTTGATCCTCAAAAGAATTTGATTAAAGGCGGTGGTGCGGCTCATACCCGCGAGAAAATAGTAGATGCGTTAGCAGATCTGTTTATTGTGGTGGTTGATAGTTCTAAGTTAGTTGATAAGCTAGGTTCAACTTTCTTGTTGCCTGTTGAAGTACTACCAATGGCGATGACTCCTGTAATGCGGGCGATTGAAAAGTTGGGCGGTAAGCCAGAATTAAGGATGGGTGTGAAAAAAGCTGGTCCTGTGATTACTGACCAAGGCAATATGGTAATTGATGTGAAGTTCGATTCCATTGATCATCCTGCTGAGTTGGAAAAGACTCTCAATAATATTCCTGGTGTGCTGGAGAATGGTTTGTTTGTGGGAGTTACGGATATTGTGTTAGTGGGTGAGGTTAAGGATGGTCAACCTAGTGTACGGGAGTTTTAGAAAGGTAAAAAGTTCATTGTGTTAGAAAACACGATGATGGTGCGTTAGGCACGTAAATAGAATTATTGGGTGAAATTTTCAATTTATCGCCTGTGCCTAACACACCCTACAGTTAGATCATATTTTACGATCGCCATAAAGAGTGAAGAGCAATTTTTGATAATTGTTAATTGTTAATTGTTAATTGTTAATTGTTATTATGCAGTATCGACGATTCGGACGTACAGAATTGCAGATGCCTGTTTTTTCTTGCGGTGGTATGAGGTATCAGTATAAGTGGCAAGATGTAGCAGGATCAGAAATTCCTTTAGATAATCAGCAGAATTTAGAAGCTACTATTTTTCGAGCGTTGGAAGTTGGGATTAATCATATAGAAACTGCTCGTGGTTATGGTACTTCAGAAATGCAGTTGGGTAAGATTTTGCCGACTTTGCCACGAGAGAAGTTAATTATCCAAACTAAAGTTAGCCCAAAAGCTAACCCAGAAGAGTTTAGGCGTGATTTTGAGAAGTCTTTGGCGTTTTTGCAGTTAGATTATGTTGATTTACTAGGGCTGCATGGAATTAATAATGCTGAAACTCTGGATTATAGTATCCGTGATGGTGGATGTTTAGAAGTTGCACAAAGGCTGCAAGCAGAAGGAAAGGTTAGGTTTATTGGTTTTTCTACTCATGGTGCTACAGATTTAATTGTACGGGCGATCGCCACTAATAAATTTGATTATGTTAATCTGCATTGGTATTACATTAATCAATTTAATTGGGCAGCTATAGAAGCGGCGACGCGCCACGATATGGGGGTATTTATTATTAGTCCTTCAGATAAGGGAGGACTGCTGTATAAACCAACGCCAAAGTTAGTAGAACTTTGCCATCCACTTAGTCCAATGGTGTTAAATGATTTGTTTTGTTTGAGTCATCCACAGGTACACACTTTAAGTGTTGGGGCGGCTAAACCGCAAGATTTTGATGAACATTTGAAGACGCTAGAGTTATTAGATTGTGCTGATGAGGTTTTACCGCCAATTTTGCAGCGTTTAGAAGAGGAAGCTTATAAAGAATTGGGAGAAGATTGGGTAAAAACTTGGTATATTGGTTTGCCAACTTATGAACAAACACCTGGTGGTTTGAATATACCTGTAATTTTGTGGTTGAGGAATTTGGCGATCGCCTATGACATGATTGATTATGCTAAGATGCGCTATAACCTCTTGGGTAATGGTAGTCACTGGTTCCCAGGTAATAAGGCAGAAAAGGTTAAGGAATTAGACCTGGGTGAATGTTTAGCTAATAGTCCTCATGCAGATAAAATACCAGGATTTTTAGATGAGGCGCATAAAATGTTGGTAGGTCAATCAGTTCAACGGTTATCACAGAATTGAACTAGAGTGGTTTTTGAGTAGGTATGCCAACAGGGCGAGGAAAATTAGCAGGTGTTGTTGCTATTTTCTTTAAGTACAAACAAGTACGTTGACTATTACTAATTGGGGTAGTAAATGCCTCTATTGATTCAATTACACCACCCAAGTTTTTAATTGCTAGTTGTAGTGCTTCTGTTTCTTCTTCAGTCCATTGTCCGCGATATAAAATTGCTAAACCATTTTCTTTAAGTAAAGGTAAGGCATATTCTGCACAAACTGATGCAGGGGCGACGGCTCGAATTAAAGCTAAATCGTAAGCTTGGCGATGCTGTGTTTGTTGTCCTATTTCTTCTGCTCTACCTGTTAATGCCGTGATATTATTTAAATTTAATTGCGGGATAATAGTTTCAATAAAAGCAATTTTTTTACGAGTAGAATCTAGTAATGTAACGTGGCAGTGTAAGAGTGCGATCGCAATTGGTATTCCTGGGAAACCTCCTCCTGTACCAATATCAATCGCACGTAATGGTGAGGTGGTGGAGGTGTTAAGGAATTGAGCGATTCCTTTTAATGAATCCCATAAGTGCTTTTCCCAAAAGTCTTCTGGTGTGGTGATGCGCGTTAGGTTGAGATATTTGTTAGCGGCTAAAATTAGTTCGTAAAGGTGCTGGAATTGCTGCTGTTGAAGTTGATTTGGTTGCCAGTTTAAGGTTTGCTGCCAAATTTCTAAGATCTCAGGGATGGAGTTTTGGGAATCGGAAATTGTATTCACTTTAGCGTTATATAGACTTATGATTTTTTTTACCGCAGATGTAAGCAGATAAACGCAGATGGACGCAGATATTTTTTAAAGGATTATTGTTTGTTAGAGAAATTTTTCCTTTTAATATCAATTATGATAAAATTCCTCGCGCGTCACTTTATGGAGTAACGGCTTGGGTTTGATTATCTTTAATTACAAGTGATTTTGGATCAACTGATTGCATTTCACCATGATTGATTGTCCAACCGCGATCGGCAATTGGCAATAAATCACTGGCATCATGAGTTACAACTAAAAGTGTCCAATGTGTTTTGAGTTTAGCTAACAGATTCACCAGTTGCCGTCGCATTGACCAATCTAATCCTGCTGTTGGTTCGTCTAATAGCAGAATATGGGGTTGTCGAATTAACTGTACTGCTAAAGCAAGTCGCCGTTGTTGACCGCCACTAAGGGATTGAGGCGAGGTTTGTAGGGAGAGATGGGCAAGCCCGACTTCTTCAAGTGCTTCTTTTATTTTGGTCGATCCTAACTCTGGGTGTCCTAGTCTCAGTTCCTCTAAAATTGTGTTGCCACAAAAATGTCGTTCTGGAAACTGGAATACTAAACCGCAAAGTTGTTGTAAATGATCTGGTGTAAGTTCTTGGTCTCGCCACAAGAGACCGCCGGATGTTTTTTCTGCCAGTCCCGCCATAATCTCTAAAAATGTGCTTTTCCCAGACCCACTGGGGCCGATAACCAGCCCTAACTGCTGGGGGGCAAGTTCTAGGTTGATAGATTTGAGGATAGCTGTTGGGGTAGCTGGGGGGTGGTAAATTAGATTTTTGAGATAGAGCATTAAGTACGGAAGTGATTAATTATTATGCGATCGCCTGTTGCTTCTCACTTCAGATTACCAATTGTATATTATGGAGTGAGGGAAATATTTAAGGTAATCTGAGAAGCGATAGAGTAAGTAAATATTCCTTGCCTCTATTTCTATACTAAAGGCTACTGAGTGAAGACTTAAGCTGGAACTGGTAAATAGTGATAGCGTCAATGTTATCTAGTCTACTTGTATATATATTCCCTGTCAGCAATGATCTGATTTAGGACTGACAAGGGGAATACTAAGACAAAGTTTTTTGAGGATTAACATGAAAGATTGGTTGTCTGCGCCTCTGCGGGTGATTCCTGCGATCGCAACATTTACTGCACTTAGCCTTTGGGTAACTCCAACTTTTGCCAAAGACATATTTCGTACTACTAATACTCGCAATATTGGAGACAATACAGAAGCAGCTTTTAAAGCACTGTTTAAGGAAGGTAACTATCCTGAAGCCAGACGTTATCTCAAACTGGCTGAATCTACTGACAGCAATGAGCCTTTAGCTTATGCCATCCAAGCATCTTTTGCTTTTAAAGACCAAGACTGGAACGCCTTTAAATATTACTCCTCCAAAACGATGCAATTAGCGCAACAGATCAACCGTATTGATCCTGTGCGTGGGAATCTTTACACGGCTGTTGGTTACTTTTTAGAAGGTACTTACAGCTTTAAGCAAGAAAACTCTTTGGCAGCTTTAACAAAACTACAACAAGTTTTTCAGTATTTGGATGAAGCTAAAAAAATTGCTCCTAACGATCCAGAAGTAAATTTACTTAAGGGATATATGGATTTAATCTTAGCTGTAAATCTGCCGTTTTCTGATCCTAATCAAGGAATTGAAAGTTTAGAAAAATATGCCAGTCCAGGGTATTTAGCTAATCGTGGCATTGCTGTTGGTTATCGGGATTTGAAGCAGTACAATAAGGCACTTGATCATGTAAATAAGGCATTACAACAAGCACCTAATAATCCAGAATTATTTTATTTAAAAGCACAAATCTTAGCATTTCAGGGAAAGATTCAAAAAAATACTGCTTCGTTTAAGGAAGCTAATAATAATTTCCAAGCTGCTTTGAGTAAATCAAATCAACTGCCAAAATGGATTGTTTCACAAATATTCTATGAGCAATGCAAGAATCAAATGCGGATTGATCTTAAAGAGCGTGACTGCTATGCTTACAAAAAACAGATTGATAATGGATCTGGTACATGGGGGCCAGCTAAATTACCGCAATACAATTAACAATTTAGAGCGCTGAGTAATATGCAAGTACAGTTTCGCGAGTATAACTCTTTTGATTTGTGGATTTGGATTGAGTTCAATAATGTTCCTTCTCACAGAGAGAAACAATATGTTGAAGAAGTTTTTGATTCCTGGTTTTTTCTAGGAAAACTGGGGGCATTTAATGCTGAAAATATTCAAGTTCAGGAAGTGGGAATGGAACTAAGTTATATGGAGTATGACGCAGAAATGGCTGATAACAGCCTGGTGGCGTTGATGCACAATATGGCTGATTTTGAGTATGAAAAAAACTGGGGTCGCTGCTGGTTTGATTTAGGAACCAGTGATGCGATCGCTCTTGATATCTTAATCAATGCTCTGAAACAATTGAGTAAAGAATATGTTGATATTAAGCAATTAATTATTGGTGGTGACAATGAAGATTGGCAAATAGATCCTAGTCGCCGTCAGGCTGCTTTCTACGAACAAGAGTTTGACAATTAACAATCATCAATTAACAATTATCAATTATCAATGAATATGCAATCGGAAAATGCTGCTTATGAGAAAGCATATAAGTTTGCTATTAGGGTTGTTAAGGCTTATCAATATTTAACGAATGAAAAAAAGGAGTTTGTTTTATCAAAGCAGTTAATTAGAAGTGGTACATCAATAGGGGCAAATATTGCTGAAGCTAATGGAGCTATATCAATAGCTGACTTTTCCAATAAAATGTCTATTGCTTATAAAGAATGTTTGGAAACAAAATATTGGCTTTCCCTTCTAAAAGACACTAATTACATTAATCAAACTGCTTGTGAAAGCATCTACCAAGACGCTGACGAGATTAGCAAAATCTTGTTTTCCATCCTCAAAAAAACCCGCCTTAAAAACACTTCCCCTGATAATTGTTAATTGTTAATTGTTAATTGTTAAAGAGGTTGGCAATCATAGTAGCTAATTCACTAGGGTTAACAGGTTTAGGAATGTGAAGTTGGAAACCTGCCAAAATAGCTTGAGTACGGTCTTCAGTTCTAGCATAAGCTGTTAGAGCTATAGCCGGAATTTTGCCTCCTTGTTCTGGATGCAGCGCTCTAATTTTGCGAATTAAGGCATAACCGTCTTCTTCTGGCATACCGATATCACTTACTAAGACATTCGGCTGCAATTTCTGGAGTAGTTCAAATGCCTCGCTTGCGGAACTAGCTGCTGTTACTTCTGCGCCATAATCTCCCAGAATAGCAATTAATAACTCTCTGGCATCAGGTTCATCATCTACTACTAAGATGTGTAAACCACAGAGAAGTGAAAAAGAAACGTTGTCAGTAGGTAGAGATAAATCTAGAGTTTGCTCGTTTTTGCTTCTTTGTGGTTTTACTTGATGGTGGTGGTGTGCGATCGCAGGTAGTATAACTACAAATGTAGCTCCCTTTCCTTCGCCTTCACTCTCAGCATGAACTGTTCCCCCGTGTAATTCAACTAAATGGCGGACAATTGCTAACCCTAAACCTAACCCGCCATACAACCTAGTAATTGAATTATCAGCTTGACGGAAACGTTCAAATACATAAGGTAAAAACTCGCTCTTGATACCTTTTCCTGTGTCTATAATTTTAATATGCACATGAGAATGAATTTGTTCTAGTCTTACTTCAACTCGTCCGCCTTGAGGGGTGAATTTAACAGCATTGGAAAGCAAATTCCACGCTACCTGCTGCAAACGGTTGGGATCTCCTAAAACTTTTCCTGTTGGATTTAATAAGCATTCAATTGTAATACCTTTAGCGTTAGCAGCAGCTTGTAATGTTTCAATTGCGGCTTCAATTACAGGTACAAGTTCAATGGGGTTAGTCTTAAGCTGTAGTTTACCTGTAATAATCCGAGAAACGTCTAAAACATCCTCAATTAGTTGCGCCAAAGATTTAGTATTACGGTCAATTGTTTCCAGCGCCCGCGCGGATGTTTTTTGATCAAACGTGCGGGTACGTAATAGCTGAGTCCACCCTACCATAGCATTAAGGGGGGTACGCAGTTCATGAGACAATGTGGCAAGAAACTCGTCTTTCATGCGGTTTGCGCCTTGCGCTTCACTGTACAAATTAGCATTATCCAAGGCTAAAGCTGCACGATGAGCTAGATCATAAGCTAATAGTAAATCATCTTGGGTATAACTACGATGAGATTGATCTATTACACAAAAAGTTAAAGTTCCTAGTATGCGATCGTGGGCTAGGATCGGGACTGTAATTAATGAGCGAATGTTTAAACTACGTAAAAAATCTAAATGTTCAGAATTAATGGCAATCTTTTGGAACCACGCATCAGAAACTTCAGGAATAAATTGGGCTTTTCCTGTTAATAAAACTGAAGTGACAGGGTGAAAGCGAATCTCCTGGGGTGGGACGTGGTACTGCACCTGATCAAACCATTCTTTCTTGGTTGGATCGGCGTGTCGCCAGACTACGCGCTCAATTTTATTTTCTGGTGTGACAGCATCAAAAAAGCAGAAATCCGCTATTCTTGGCACAACTAAATCAGCGATACTGGATAGTATAGTTTTGAAATCCAGAGAACTTGATAGCACTCGACTAGCGTCGGCTAAAAAGGCTAGTCGCTGCTGTGCGGCGGCGCTTCGTGCTGCTTCGTTAACAGCGACGATTCGGGCTGCTTGCTCAAGTTCTAACAGTTTTGTGCGTTCTGCCTCTAACTGCTTACGCTTAGTAATATCAGCAATGATTGACATACAGTTGAGATTACCTTGGCTATCTTGTAGCAGGGCTGCCCACAAAGCAACATCAATCATTACACCGCTTTTGGTTTGGCGACGTGCTTCTAAACCAATAAATTGTTGACCTTGCTTAATAGCATCAAGGTTAGCGATAAATTCCTGTTGTTTATCTTCAGCAACCGGAGGAATAAATTGACCTATGGCTTCTTGTTCACTCCAACCGAAGATGCTTTCAGCCGCAGGGTTCCAAAGTTTTACAATGCCATTAAAATCGAATACTGTAATTGCGAGTGGGCAGGCTTTAATTAGTGCCTGAAGAGTTTTGTTGGTTGCTTGCAGTTCTGCTTCTGCAAGTTTGCGTAAGCGAAGTTCGTTGTAAACATCGCTAATATCTGCACAGGAACCGATATAACCGATAAAAGTACCATCTGGTAAAAACCTAGGAATGCCTTTATCCAAAAGCCAACGATATTCTCCATCAAAACGTTTGAGGCGATATTCCATTTGAAATTCTTGGCGGGCATCAAAAGAATTTGTATAGGTATCTAAGCAGCGTTGTAAGTCCTCTGGATGAACTATTTCAAGCCAACCATTACCCAAATCTTCTTCCAATGTTCTGCCTGTAAAGTCAAGCCAGGGTTTATTAAAGTAATAACAAAGCTTGTCTAAACCAGACATCCAGATCAATACTGGCGCAGTGTCTGCCATAATCCGAAAGCGTTCCTCGCTTTCCCTAATTGCGTCTTCAGCTTGTTTGCGTTCTGTGAGATCACTAATTAAGGCAACAAAGCCTTGAACTTTTTTATTATCCCCAAATTGGGGAACATAAGTAATACTAACGTAACGTTTTCCCAATTTGGGATAATATATTTCGCTTTCAAAACTTACTTGTTGCCCAGATAATACTGTTTTGATATAAGGAAGAACTTTTTCATAAGCTGCTACACCTACAACTTCTTGAATGTGCTTTCCGTATATTTCTGTAGGAGAATTGCCCAACCATTCTTGGTATTTTTGATTATTAAAACGATAGCGTTGTTCTGCATCAATATAAGAAATTAATACCGGAACAGTATTAGTAATTAAACTTAGTTCCGCTTCTCTTTCCTTCAGTGCATCTTCTGCCCATTTGCGAGCGGTCATATCTTCATGTATCAGCACTATTTCGCGGATACTGCCGTCTTCATTTTTTACGGGATAAGCAACAGCACTCACCCAACGAATCGGGTCTTGATTAATTGTGCGATTGGGAAGACTTTCATTAGGATCATACTTGATTGGGGGAATTTGTACCGCTTCCCCAGCAAATGCTTGTTTAATATAGGGCATTATACCCTTTTCTACTAATTGCTGATCTTCCAACATATTGTAGTCTGGAATTTTGTCTATACTTATTCCCCAAAGTTCTTCCCATGCACGATTAACTTGGATAGTTCGACCATCAGGAGCAAGGATTTGAATACTTAAAGGCGCTTGTTCTACTAAAGTACGGAATCTATTTTCACTTTGCTTAATTGCTTTCTCTATTTGTTTGCGTTCACTAAGATCAATTAAAAACCCGATGGCAACACGCTCGTCACCAGGAATATATGCTGTCCCAACTAATACAGGTATACGACTACCATCTTTACGGATATATTCTTTCTCAAACGGAGAATATTTCTTAGTAAGTTTCATCTCCGCCATCGCTTCTTGATCTAAATGGCGATATTCTGGGGGAGTAATTTCTAAAACGTTGATTTTTCCTGAAAGTACTTCTGACCGTGTATAGCCTAAAATATTTAACCAAGCATCATTTGCTTCAATTACATTGCCGTTAAAGTCGGCAAAGGTAATACCAATCAGGTTGGACTCTACTAAATGATTCAGGCGAGATTCAGTTTGGCGTAAAGCTTTTTCAGCAAGCTTGCGTTTAGTAATATCTAAAACAAAAAACGCACCTTTGTCTGTATATCCCTTAAAACTACCACCACCAATCAAAATTGGTACACGACTACCATCTTTACGAATGTACTCTTTTTCAAATGGCGTACAAAATCTATTAGTTTTGATTTCTGTCAACGCTATTGCATCTAGATGAAAATACTCTGCTGGTGTTAAGTCCTGCCAGCGAATTTTTTTATCAATAAAATCTGCTTCTCTATACCCAATTATTTTTAAAAAAGCGGCATTTGGATCTTTAATAGAGCCATCGGATTCCCAAAAAGCAATCCCAATCATATCGGATTCAACTATGCTGCGGAATCGTGTTTCGCTTTCTTTTAAGGCTAATTCTGCCTGCTTACGTTCTGTAACATCGGTGAGCATAGCTATTCCACCGATAGATTCCCCATTTTGATTGATAATTGGGCTACTGGTGACAATTGCCCATAGTTCTGAACCATCTTTACAACGAAAACAAAAGTCGTATTGCTCTTTAATACCTTGCTTACGTCTCTGAAGGATTTGTTCTGCTTGCACCCGTCTATCTCGATCCATAAAATCAAAAACTTGACGACCGAGCATTTCTTCGGAGGTATAACCCAACATTTCAGCTAAACGCTGGTTGACATATTCTGTTCTTGCCTCAGAGTTATATTTCCAAATCCCTTCGTAAGCTGTATCAACTATTAAGCGATATTGTTCCTCCGAAGCTTTGAGCTTGAGCATACTTTTCTCAATTCGCTGTTTAGCTGCGCGTAATTCGGAGTTGAGGGAACTAATTATAAGCGTTACTAATACAAATACAATTAGGCGTACTACATGGGTTAAATCATTAATACCCAGGTTATGTAAGGGAGGAATAAAAAAATATTGGATAGCTAAAGTAGACAACAGTGTTGCTACTAACCCCGCCTCCATACCTCCATACCAAGCACTAATAGCTACTGCCGCATAAAACAATGGTACATTTGTTGTCCCCAGCAGTGGCTTTAGTAATAAAGTTAAGAGCAATGCACTTGCTACTATCCCTAAACTAACTAGGTAAAGTTTTGTGCGATCGCGTATTCCTCTTAACATTTTGTCTGCTCCTTGATGCTGCAAAAAAAAATCATTGGCTGGGATGATTTTTTAAGTATTTTATGTTTGTGTGCTTAAATAGATGCGATCGCACATTCCCCTATACAGCCATTACCTTAAAATAAACAGGGTGTTTGCTATTTTTACAAAGTAATGGCTCGTACTCCCACACTATCTTATGATCGAGGCACTCTGATTTTCCATCCACCACCGAGGGGAAAAGTTTGGGTAGAATATGCGACTTGGGATGACCGTGTAGAGAAGTTTCGTATCCCTGCAATTTACTATCGTCCACTGGTAGAAGCACTACAAACAGAGAAAATTAATTTTAACGATGAAGCTAAGGGCTTTTCTCCACTGGAATTAATACCTAGTTTGGAAATGGAACCTTATCCCCATCAAAGTGAAGCTTTATTAGCTTGGAAGTTAGCAGGAAGACAAGGAGTTGTTGTATTACCTACTGCTGCGGGTAAGACTTATTTAGCTCAATTAGCGATGCAGTCTACGCCACGCAGTACGTTAATTGTAGTGCCAACGTTGGATTTGATGCACCAGTGGTATGCTCATCTGGAAGCAGCATTTCCTGACGTGGAGGTAGGATTATTAGGCGGAGGTTCGCGCGATCGCACTCCGATTCTTGTGGCAACATACGATAGTGCGGCAATTCATGCAGAAGCTTTGGGTAATTTGTATGCTTTATTAATTTGTGATGAGTGCCATCATTTACCGACGGATTTTTATCGGGTAATTGCAGAATATGCGATCGCACCTTATAGATTAGGATTAACTGCAACACCAGACCGCTCAGATAATCGTCATCATGACTTAAATACGCTTTTAGGTAAAGTTGTTTATCATAAAACGCCAGAAGAATTAGCTGGTACTGCCCTAGCACAGCATCAGATAGTGCAGATTAAAGTTAAATTATCGCAACAAGAGCGCGATCGCTACAATCAACTGATTCAAGAACGCAATAAATTTTTAAGACAATCCAATATTTCCCTGGGTAGCATTCAAGGATGGCAAACATTTGTGCAAGCAAGTTGCCGTTCACCAGCAGGACGTAGAGCTATGTTAGCTCATCGAGAAGCCAGAGAAATCGCTTTAGGAACAGATGGGAAATTAAGAATATTAACTGATATCCTCACCCAACATTATCCAGAACGAACAATAATTTTTACCGCAGATAATGCCACCGTTTACCGCATTTCTCAAGAATTATTAATTCCAGCAATTACCCATCAAACCCCAGTAAAAGAACGTCACGAAATCCTGACGCGCTTCCGCGAGGGTGAATATAAATGCTTAGTAGTGTCTCATGTGCTGAATGAGGGGGTGGATGTCCCAGATGCGCGTGTGGCGATTATTTTATCTGGCACTGGTTCTAGTCGTGAGTATATTCAAAGATTAGGACGGGTGTTGCGTAAAGGTACAGACCAGAATAAGCGTGCTGTGTTGTATGAGGTGGTAACAGAGGATACCAGCGAGGAACGTACTTCGGAAAGAAGGAGAGGAGATAAGGAAAATAAAGCGCCAAAACGCCCAGAGAAAGAGGAGAAGTATCAGCAGCTGGAAATTATTCAGCCTACGCCACTTTATGGCAGCAGTACTAAGCGTACTAAGAAAGCGGCTGAACCTTCTACTAAGTGGAAAAAGGATTCTGCGACTCCTGAAGGTAATTGATAATTGTTAATTGTGAAGCCCAATTTTGCAACTGACCACTATCTGCAAGCTACCACTTACGTAAAATACGACCTTTGGCAGAGGAATCATTAGACACCTTGAGAAAGTGGTTAACTCTCACCCCACGCTCAAAGCTATTCACCGAATACTAAAAGCATAGAGTTCAAACAAACGGTTTAAAGCTTATGAAACGCCAGGGTGAAGCACAAACATCTATCTCTCTCAAATCTCAAGTTGCTGGTAAAACACTTTCTCTCCGCGCCTCCTTATTAAGTGCATTGCTGCTAATCTCAGGTGGCACAATGACACTAGCTGCATTGACTCAAACTGCTACTGCAAATGGTGTTACTGCTACTGCTGCTGTAAATAGCAGAGTAATATATGTAAATCCCGCTACTGGTACTGATAGCCCTAACGCTGGTACTAGCGAAGCTGCACCACTACGCACCATTACTTCTGCACTACTAATGGCTACTGCTGGTACTGTTGTACAACTAGCCCCTGGTTCTTATACAGCGAATACAGGCGAAGTCTTCCCCCTAGTTGTCCCTGCTGGTGTAACTTTGAAAGGTAATGAGGCTACTAAAGGTAATGGCATCAATATCAATGGTGGTGCATCTTTCGTTAGTCGCCTAGAAGCAACTCAAAGTGTCACAATTCTCGCTTCTACTGACAGTGTAATTAGTGGTGTAACTATTACTAACCCCATTATTCGCGGTACAGGTTTGTGGTTAGAATCAAGCAACGCCACTGTCACTAACAACACTTTTGCAAGCAGCAAGCGCGAAGGTATCTTCATTACTGGTACATCCGCAGCAATTATCGAAGGTAACAAATTTACTCAAAATAGCGGTAACGGTATTACTATCGGTCGCACCGCTAAAGGTGAAATCCGTAATAATGTGTTTGAAAACACTGGTTTTGGTATCTCTCTGAGTGAAGAAGCATCTCCATTAATTGTCAACAACCGCATCACTAAAAACGTTGATGGTATTGTAGCTGCTTACTCAACTGCGCCAGTATTGCGGAATAATGTCATTGAAAGTAATCAACGTGATGGCATCGTAGTAGTTAGTAGCGCTAAACCTGACTTAGGTACAGCAGAAAATCCTGGTCAAAATCGCATCCGTAATAACGGACGTTATGATCTCAATAATGCTACTCGTAGTAATACCTTGATTGCTTACGGCAACGATATCAACCAAAAACAAATTCTTGGTAAGGTAGACTTTGTAGGTGCGGTTATAGCTGGTAATCCTGGTGGTGATAATTCTGGCTCAACTGCATTAAAAGATGTTCAAGGCCACTGGGCGCAAGCTTATATCCAAAACTTAGCATCTAAAGGTATCATTGCTGGTTTTGAAGATGGTTCTTTCCGTCCCAATCAACCAGTTTCCCGCGCACAATTTGCCGCAATTATTAACAAGGCATTTGCTCCAGCACCACAAAGAACTGCTACAAAGTTTGCTGATGTTAGTAGTAAATCTTGGGCTGCTGCTCCGATTCAAACAGCTTATCAAGGTGGCTTTTTACAAGGTTATCCAGGTAATAAGTTCTTACCAGAGCAACCAATTCCTAAAGTTCAAGTTTTGGTTTCTCTAGCTAGTGGCTTAAAGTTACGCTCTGAAGATACCAGTGTAGTGTCGATTTACTCAGATGCTAGCTCTATTCCTAACTACGCTCTGACAGCGGTTGCTGGTGCTACTCAGCAAGAAATGGTGGTTAATTATCCAATTGTTAATCAACTCAATCCTAACCAACAAGCTACCCGCGCTGAAGTAGCAGCTTATGTCTACCAAGCTTTGGTGAAATCAGGACAAGCAAGTGCTGTTCCCTCAGATTATTTGGTGAAAAATCCTCTAACTGCTCAACGTTAACCACTTTCATTAAGTAAAAGTTAGAGAACCGTTAATGTTAATACAAGAAAGGGTAAGGCTAATCTTAAGCTTTACCCTATTTTGTGTAAGCATTCAGCCGTCAGCTATCAGCTAGAGTGCGAAAGCTTGGTGGCTAATCTCGCATCTAGACTACTCATCCGCTATAAACAAAGCATTACTATCATAAGCTGACGGCTGATAGCTGATAGCTATACCATTAAATAACTGATGGAAGTGTAACAGTAAACGTTGTACCTAAGCCAACAACGCTGTCTACTGAAATTTGCCCACCATGCAAATCAACAGAATTTTTGACAATCCATAATCCTATTCCTGTTCCAGAAATAGCACCGACATTTTTGGCTCTTTCAAATGGTTGAAACAGTTGGGTTTGGTAATCTGCGGGAATACCGATTCCTTGATCTTGAATACGGAAAATTACTTGCTGGCGATCGCGACTTATTTCTAAACTAACAGTACCACCTTGAGGAGAATACTTAATTGCATTAGAAAGTAAGTTTCCCAGAATATGTAACAACAGTTTCTCATCTGAAATTAATTCGATATATTCCTCTGTAGTGGATAAAGTTAAAATATGTTGAGGGGTAGCAATTATTTTAAATTCTTCTATGAGATCTTTACAAAATGCGATCGCATCCAGGGGAGATGGCTGAAATGATAGCTTTCCTAAGTCTGTCTTACTCCAAACCAGCACATCTTCTATTAGCTGGTTCATATTCTTTACTGCTCCATAAATTCGTTCAAAATGCTTCTCTTGTTTTTCTTGAGGAAATTTATGCCCGTACTCTTTAAGTAAACCAGTTGATGTTAAGATAGTAGATAAAGGATTACGTAAATCGTGGGAAACACTTGCTAGTATTCTTGATTTATCCTTATTAACAGCTTCTAAGAGTGATAAAGACTGACTAACTTTTAATTGTTCCTGATGTTTGGCTAGTGCTATTTTAATTGTGGCGTTAATTTCTCTTTCCTTAAACGGTTTCAGAATATAACCATAAGAACCAGTTTTTTCGGCTCTATCTAAAGTATCATCATCAGCATAAGCAGTAACAAATATAACTGGAATTGTTGATTTTTCGTGGATTATAGTAGCCGTTTCAATGCCATCTAATTCACCTTTGATCACAATATCCATTAAGATTAAATCAGGCTGTAATTGTTCGGCTCTTTGAATTGCAGCTTCTCCCGAAGAAACAATATCAACTACGGTATATCCTAAATCTTGGAGCTTGCGATCTAAACTTCTAGCAATAAGTAACTCATCTTCAACAATTAAAACCCTAATATCATTCATGTATTAAACTCTTTTTTTATATTGCAGTTCAGTAAAAGTTAATTTAAAAGCAGTTCCTTCTTCCTTAGTTAAGCTAATTTCACCTTCCAACTGTTCAGTTAAAGTACATACTAATTGTAATCCTAATGATTCTGTATTACGAAAATCTAAATCAGGTGGGAAACCAATGCCATTATCCTTTATAATAAGAATAATTTTTTGGCTACTGTCTTGGTGTAACTCTAAAAGCATTTTTCCGCTTCGATTATCAGGGAAGGCGTGTTTAAAAGCATTAGAAACTAATTCGTTAACAATTAAACCCCCAGGGTTAGCTGTTTCAATATTCAGTTCAACGGGGTCGATATCAAACTCAACTTGAATGCGATCTTCCGTGATATTGTAGGAGCTAATTAAGTTATATACTAAATTTTGAATATATTCTCCAAAATTAATCTTTTCTAAATTTTTCGATTGGTATAATTTTTCATGGATTAATGCCATTGAATAAATTCGATGCTGGCTATCTTCAAATACTTTGATGATTGCCGAATTATTAATATATTCTGCTTGAAATTCCAGTAGGCTAGAAACAACTAGCAAATTATTTTTCACCCGATGGTGAATTTCTTTAAGCAATATCTCTTTTTCTTTTAAAGAAGCTTTAATTTCTTCTTCTGCTTGTTTACGGTCGCTAATATCGCGACCTTCTGGAATAAGCATTACAACTTCTCCTCTCTCATCTGTGACAGGCTTGATAGAGAAGTCGATTGTTATTTTCTTTCCGTTGGCACTGATGACATCAACTTCGTAACGGATAAAATTCCCTGTAGCAGCTTGTGCGATCGCAGTTTGCAACCGTTGCTGATTTTTTCTAGATAAATTCCAACAAGGCATCTCCCAAAATGGACGATTTACCAAAGATTCTGCTGGCAGTCCCATAAATTCCAAAGCTGTTTGGTTTGTTTCCAGCAGAGTGCCATCTGGCTTGAGTAGCCAGATAAATTGAAATGTCTGGTGAAAAATTGCTCGAAATCGCTGTTCATTATCCTGTAAAGCACGTAATAGTTGTGCCTGTGCCAAAGCAATGCTAACTTGATTAGCTAATTGCTCTAGCAACTCAGTTTCAAATTCTGTCCAAAGGCGAGTGCTAGAACAATGATGGGCAATTAATAATCCCCAGAGTTCTTGATTTTGCACAATAGGTACAATTAGTTTTGCTTTAACAGCTAATTGCCTCAAGAATTCTACTAAACAGGGAGTTTCCTCACCATAAGCTTGTTCTACATCCTCAATTGCTCGTACCTTTCCCAACTTGTATAGTTCGTGGCACTCATAAGGAAATACTTCTTCGGGAAAAGGAATATCTACAAGCACTGGCAATCCAGGTAAGACTGCCTCAGTAATAGTACAACCACTCCTATCCGATAGAACGCGGTAAATCAACACGCGATCAACCTGAAGAATTTTTTGAACTTCTGTAACAGTGGTTTGGAGAATTTCCTGTATTTGCAAAGATTGGCGAATTTTAAGAGTGATTTCAGCAAATAATTGAGACTTCAAGTTTTGGCGCTTTAGAGCTACTTCTGCCTGTTGGCGTTCAATGATCTTGCGCTGCAATCGCTCATTAGTATGCTCTAATTCAATAGTCCTCTGTGTAACTCGAATTTCTAGTTCGTCTTTAGCTTTTAGTAGTGCTACTTCTACTCGCTGACGTTCTGCTAACTGAACCTGTGCTTGCTGATACAGTTCAGATTGCTGGATAGCAATTGATAATTGCACTGCTAATTCGTCAAGCAAGCTTAGTTGAGTTTCTTGCCAATGGCGAGGACTAGAACACTGATGGACAATCAACAACCCCCACAAATAAGGTGTGGCAGGTTCAATGTTATTTTGTAGTAAAATCGGTACAACTAAATTTGCTTTAACTTGTAATTGTTCTAGTACTTTGATATGGCAATCAGCCAATCCAGCTTCGTAAATGTTAGCAATTGCCCGCTTGTAACCTTTAAGGTACTTTTCAGCTACTTGGCGTTGAAAGCAGTTATCTTGAAAATTGCTGCCTAAAGCTGATACCAAACCTTCGCCAACAGACTCAGAGACAACAGTACCGCTAAGTTGAGATTTTAATTGATAAACTACCACTCGGTCAGCACCTAGTAATTTCCGCACCTGGGTAACGGTTGTATTAAGAACTTCTTCGAGATTGAGAGATTGTCTAATTTGGAGAGCAATTTGGGCAAGCAGTTGACTACGTTGGAATGCTTCTTGGGTGCGCTCAAACTGTTGCTTTAGTTCTTTTTCTGCTGTTCGGCGTTCTAGTTCAGATGATATTCTAGTGGCAAAAATTCTGAGGTATTGTTCTGTAACTTCGCAGTTTTTGAGAGGCGATCGCCCCATCACATAGATTAATCCTAAACTATGACCTGCTGAATCAAGGAGGTGGATACCAAAATAACTTTCCACCCCCATTTGTTTTAACAATTCATTATTAGGAAATTGTCGTTGCAGTTTATCGGGGTAGATACATATTCCATCCTGCGAAACCTCTTGACATGGAGTGTTAGCTAAATCGTACTCAAAATTTTCTTTCTTCTGACCATCTCCCCAGACAGCTAATGTTCTGATCGATTGGGAATTATGCCTTTCCACTCGCTCACCAATAATGGCGTATTCTACCTCTAGGGTTTTTGTTAAAAACTGTACCAGATATTGTAATAACTCATCCCCAGTTGCAGAGGCAATCTTTAAGAGGTCGTTTGATAATACTTCTTCTATTGGGAACTCTGGAGATGACATGAGGTTTCTGAGATTAAAGGCGATTGAATTTGATTATCTCCATTTTGAGTGAGAATTAAAATCCAAACATAGCCAGACTCATTAAGTATACATAAGCTAGTAATATTTGAGGGTAATGCTTATTACATACAAGCTTAAAAAATCTCTGTCATCAGATAGATTTCAGGAGTCAGCAGCCATAATTCATAATTTTGGCTCTCATGTACGTTTGGGGATAAGCTAGGCAGCGCGATCGCGTCCAAATTCTGTTAAGAATCTAAACGCCTTCACAATAAAACCTGCACACTCTCTGGGAGAAGTACCATAAAAAGCTCGCCAAGCAGCAGCTTTATATTCATCGTATCTGTCTGCTTTTTCTGGAAAGCGTTCTAACCAAGCAAGGCGCACAGCATGACCAATAATTACATCTAATACGAGGTATTCTTCTATTTGTAAATTAGGATTACGTTCTGCGATCGCAGCTAATTCCATCAATGCCTCAATATTAACTTGTCGATACTCTGGCGCTTGAATTTTATTCAACAAATGCTCAATCCGCAAAGCGAAATTCTTTTCCCCAGGTGTCATTTCCGAGAGAATTACATCACTATCTAAGCGATTTCTTCTTTCTAACTTATCACCAATTACTAGCCCCTTACAATGCTTCATTAACTGCCAAACATTCGGGTAAAAGTTTTTAGGAACTCGGTTAATTGCACCATTTAACTGCCGTTGTCGTAACCAACCTGCAAAGGGTACTTCTGCCTCATCTTGTTCCATTGGTAGTACTACCCAATCAATATCTTGCTCTGGTTGTTTAACGTGCAAAGATTCTTGTTGGCGTAGCATTTGATTCATGCCTTCATACCCAGCTAAAACTTGACGTAAGTGGGTTTTAATTTCAAATGGACTTAATGCCATTAATCGTTCATAAGCTTCATCTTGAGTTACTTTTAATTCAACTGCTAATTCACTTGTCAACAACAAAATTAAATAACCAACCCGCAACGTTAACAAGTTATCCAATAATTGCGGGTCTGACTTGATTAACAAACCCAGGTAAATTAGAATTTCTTGAGTAAGAACGCGATCGCGAATATCTTCCCTACAAAATTCATTGATTTTCTCAATAATTTCTGGATAAGACATCGGGCGGGTAATTAAAGAAGCTTCACTATAAGCTTTCCCTACAGTAATTTGCTTACCCCGTACTAAAATTTCAGTAACTGCGTCCGATAACCCAATATCAACCTTATTTAATAACGCCGCAGCATAGCGAATTACAGACCAATGGGGATGTCTACCTTCACCACCTGCCTTAACATAAACTTCATTCAATAAATCTGCGACTGTAACTTTTAATCCTGAACCTCCAAAACCTGTATCAAAATCCATCCCTTGTAGACGGTTGAGTGTTTGTAACAACTCAATTTGTTGATAAATATTTTCTGACTCACGCAAACTTCTTAATAACAACCCTAAATTAGTTTCACACTCTAGTAAAAACTCTTGAATATTACTTAAAGGAAAATTCTTATCTGGATGATAAGGCAAATAGTAACAAGCAGGCGCAGCATCTTTAACAGCAGCTTGTGTAAATTCAAAATCATGGAGAAAATCAATTCTCTCTTTCCCAGAAGTTAGCATTAATTGATTGATTCTTCCTAATCTTACTGGGACACCATTACACACTCCGTTTTGGAATTCGTTCATCAGTTTAAGTAAAGGAGAGTCAAATTCGTGAGGTACATTTTTTGAGTTTTCCCCAAACTCTTGACTTCCCTCGGCTAACAAAGCATGAGTTAGCAATAATGTAATTGTAGGACGGCCTAACTCGCACCAATGCTCGTGAATATAAGCTAATTCACTTTTGATTTCATCTACTAGAAAATGGTAATCTAACGTTAAATAAAACTGCTGTTGATCTAAAAATGAAGGTAAGAAAACAATTGTTTCCCCACGAATTTTAAAAATCCTTGCAGTTGTCAAACTTCGTAAACGTCTTACTGGTCGTCCCGTCATACTAAGTTGATCGTTACGACCAATTTGATAATAAATATCTGAGAGTTCTATCGCCTGACGGATTGAAATTGGGTCAATTTGTGTAGGTGTTTGTGTAGCAATTCCATAATCTGCTAATTGTGCTTGTAAATCTTCATCTTCAGCAATTAAGGCTATTTGCACTACTGGTTGGCGATTACTTCCAATAGATAAATGGCGACCTAGCGGATCAATATCTCCGGGTGCTAATAATCCCTCAATTAAAAGCTGACCTAATAAATATAAACTTTCCGCCCAAACCAGGGGGACATTTTCATTAGGAAGACGCTTTTGACTCTGAGGAGATGCTTTTTCTGCTTCTACATTTTCTGCTGGTACATAATAAAGTTCTGGTAATAATTTTCCACCGTTTTCAACTAACAAAGATGATAAACGCTGCTGGTAATCTTTTATTTGTTCGCTATCTCCCCTAAATACACCATCTAAAAGTAGATAGGTGAAAAATAACGGCCACTCGCACTCAATATGCTCAAATTGCTGTAGTTCCCAAGGTTCGTAGTGTAAGCGAGTTGTATCTTCTAAAACTGTTTGATGTCCATCGCGTAAGAACCGTTTGCAACCGTAACGTCCTTGTAACTTTTCAATAATTTTTGTGCGTGTGCGTTTTATTAATTGCACATCTTCAATTGCAAATGCCGGAAAACTGATGATACTTAACAACGCGGCATCAGTTTCCTTTGAGCTAGATTCTCTGGGTAATAATGATTCTAAAGTAAGACGCGATCGCGCAATTTCATCTGCTAACACATGAATCACAGAAGCTTGAGAACCCCGCACCCCAAATAAATTTAATCCATTAATTGCTTCCAACGCAGCTTTAGCCATCCCCACAGAACTAGCATTTAATTCTGGATTACCACGATTAGCTTTATTTCCTCTTTCCCATAACCCATAATCTGGTGTGCGGTAAGTCCGTCCAATGTAATACACCAGATTCTGTACAAAATTTACTTCATCAATAGAATAAATAATATGCAGCCCCGAAGCCGTCATCTGCGCCAGCATCAGAATAAATAGTGAAGTTGCGTCTAATTGCAAATGTCCCCACTCATCATCACCCACCACCACATCACCAGTTTGGGTATTATATTTAGCGTGCAGCGCATCTAAAGGCGATTGAGTTTGTTTAAAACGTTCGACTTTGTGCGCTTGTCGCATCATCGCAAACAACAGCCCGCGCATCAACTTAATTACACTGTGTTCTAGTTCAAATAACCGCCCTGGATCAGTATCTACCTTGCGGTACGCCAGCGCCAATCCCCAAACCGCCAAAATACTATAAACATTGTCCCGCACCCAAGCATCTGTATAGTCGCCGTGAGCAGTAATCGCCGTAGAAGCTGGTAGCAAACCCGTAATCGGATTTTGGCGGTTAAGTATTACAGCCTTGATTTGTTGATAGTAATGATCCAATCGGGATTGCTGTTGAGCGGTGTTGATTGACATTTCACTCACTGGCGACAAAAATCAACCTTGTGGCTGAGGACAAAATCTCTTATTCCACAATATATCCACAATTCATCGTTTTAAAACAAGTACAAAACCAGCTTTCTACTAACTCCTCACTTCCTCTCTTGCCATTTCGTCCAAAAAAGGTTACATTAATTTACATATAGTAACAAAACTTTTTTATAAATAGCGGTCAGCAATTAGTCATTAGCGATTAGTAATTAGAAAATTTCCGAAAATATTTAATCGATCAAATTTTGGCACTACCTAAGAGTGCGATCGCAGATGTAAATTTTTTTTAAACATCTAACCAGTTTTCTAATCGTAAATCAGAGATGTTGATAAAGTGACGAGTATTATTTGTGATTAAAATATATCGCTGAGAACGAGCAACAGCAGCAATAAGAGCATCTATTTCGCCAGTCGGTCTACCAATTTTTCTTAATTCTGCTTGAATTTTACCAAATTCTAAAGCCGCATTTTGGTCAAAATCAGTTGTTCTGATTAAGCCAATAAATTGATTGACCGTATTTAAATTAAGTTGAACTCTTGTGAACAATAAGCACCTTTATATAGTTCTCCAATTATGATGGTGGAAATATAGCATTGACTAATTTTGGCAGCAAATTCTGATACTGCCAAAGGATTTTGATTGATAATCGCAATACAAATATTAGTATCTAGTAAATACACAATAAATTAATTGAGTTAGCCTTTTATCAACTTACGATCTTATCTCCTAAATGCTGCTCTTTATCTAATTCAGTTAATATATCTGCCAGTTCTTCTCGATTTTCTAACGGGATTTGCAAAAATTCTTTTAATTTCTGCTGACGCTGTTGTTCACTAATTAATTCATTGGGGTCAATTTCTACTACTACCTCTGTTCCGTCTGGTATATCAAGTGATTGTAACAATTCAATTTTATCTCCCTGTTTAATTCCTTTGAGCTTCATTTTATTAACTCCTATTAAATCATTTTATAAACTATTGGGGTCAATTCCTTTTTGTTGTAATTTAGTTAGCAAAGTTTGAAATTGTTCTTCTGGTGTAGGGTATCTATTGCCATTTTGGTCATGCCAATATGCAAGGCGCGACTGCTATAAAATGATGACATCTGAGCAAAAAGCCAGAAATCTTAAGTAAACTTATTGATTTCTGGCTATTCATTTGTGGATGTATTCGTTATTATCTAACGAATGTATTCTTTCAGAATACTATTGCGATTTGGATGGCGCAATTTCCGCAAAGCTTTCGCTTCAATTTGACGAATGCGTTCGCGGGTAACATTGAATATTTGACCAATCTCTTCTAACGTCTTCATCCGCCCATCATCTAAGCCATAACGTAACCGGAGAACGTCGCGTTCACGAGGGCTAAGAGTATCAAGTACGCTTTCTAAATCTTCCCGCAGGAGATTTTTAGAAACCTCATCTTCTGGTGTTTCGCCATCTGCTTCGATGAAGTCTCCTAGACGAGAATCTTCTTCTTTACCAATGGGTGTTTCTAGAGAAATGGGAAGTTGAGCCGATTTAGCAATGAACCGCAGCTTTTCGATGGTCATTTCCATGCGAGTTGCGATTTCTTCTTCCGTTGGCTTACGTCCCATTTCTTGGGAAAGTAGCTTAGTAGTTTTCTTTATTCGAGAAATAGTTTCATAAAGATGGACAGGTAAGCGAATTGTGCGAGACTGATCTGCGATCGCTCTTGTAATAGCCTGTCTAATCCACCAAGTAGCATAAGTAGAAAACTTATAACCTTTTTCGTGGTCAAATTTTTCGGCAGCGCGGATCAAACCTAAACTACCTTCTTGAATCAGATCTTGAAATGACAAGCCCCGATTCATATACTTTTTAGCAATAGACACCACCAGACGCAGGTTAGACTGCACCATCTTGTCTTTTGCGCGTCGCCCTAAATAAAGACGATGACGGAATTGTGGCAACGGCATTTCTACAGCCAGAGCCCATTCACTATCTTTTGGTTCGCGCTCTAGTTGAGCCTTCAACTGCTCATACACCCGCTCTAATTGCAGTAACTCAGCAATTTTACGAGCTAACTCAATTTCTTCATCGGCTCGCAGTAATCGAATGCGACCAATTTCTTGTAAATAGAGGCGAATTGAATCCTCTGTGTAGTGCTTCTTTTTGGTTTGTGCGCGACGACGGGTAGAGCGAACCTTACCAGGCTTACTGTCGTCCTCATCAGGTGGAACATCCACAAGATCATCGTCTGAATCAGCTTCATTATCAAGCAAAAGTTCCAACTCGCTTCGTTCCAAATCGCTTGCATCAGGTTCTTCAGTGAGGGGTGCGATTGCGAGTACGTCGTTAGCCTGGGTCATGCCGTGTTCCTCATGCTCCTTAAATTAAAAACCAGAATATGGTGTTAGTAAATCTAACAAAAAATTAGCCAGCTATTAGTTGTACCAAACCTTCAACGCTTCATTATCGTTTTAGTCAAAAGATTTTAAAATCGCTTGCTTTTTAGCTATCCATAAAAGCGTTGAAGTAGGTGTTAATGCTGAATTTAGGTTAAACCTTTTTGATTGTAGCCTTTCTCACAAAAATTGCACGTTTTTGGTTTGTTTTATTTCTAAATTTCTAGAAAAAACTTTAAACGTCGTTTATCTTCGTGATTTAAGTCAGCGTTTAATAACGCTTGAGTAACAGGATACCCAAGGTTTGTCACTTGTTTAGCTTAAAGGAAAGCTAACTGCAAAATTGTTTGTCACTCCCAACCGATCAGTTTAACTGCTACTTTTTGATTTGCCTAGTGTATTGACCATTTAAATTTTCAAAAATCATGGCTTGATTACCATTGCTTGGAGTTGATCCCTAAATCTTAATTTCACAGCTTATTAGCGGCTCTTAAGATTGTTGGCTAAAATCTCTTCCGACATTTTAATGAATTTGGCTCAAGAATGCCATAAAAATAGCTAATAGATATTCTGATTTTGCAATCAGAGGAAGTAAGACAAGCAAATAAGTATTTTTATCCGATTAGAAGTTAAATGAATGTGAAAGTATGGGTGCTGTTAGCGGATTAGCAAGTGATGTATTAGTGAATTGCAGATCCACTTTTCAAACTAGGCGGTGTTTAACTGAAATTTCTCCCAAAGTCTATCAATCGTAACAAAATGATAACCTTGCTCTATCAACATAGGAATAATCTGAGCAGTAGTTTGGGCTACGTCTTGTCCTCCATAATAGCCATCATGAAGAACAATTAACGACCCATTGTGAACTTGTCGGATAATTCGTTGAGTAACAACTGAAATTCCAGGTCGTACCCAATCTTCTGGTACAACGCTCCACATAACTGGTCGATAGTTCCACTTGTGCAATAAATCTATTGTTCGGGGTGTAAACAAACCGTTAGGGGGTCGCACATCACGAACATATTTAGGTTCTAAATTACAGGAAGTTGCGATCGCCTCCTGGGTTAATTCCAAACTCTGCTTCAACTCCTTGCTACTCAGACGAGCAAAAGAGCGATGATCGTACCCGTGTAATCCAATCCAGTGACCTCGTTGATATACCTCTCTAGCCACTGCTGGTGCGCGGTTAACACAAACACCTAGCCAGAAAAAACTAGCCGAAACTTGGTAACGATCTAATACATCTAATAGCTGCGGTGTGTATTCAGGATGGGGGCCATCATCAAAGGTGAGCGCGATTTCTTTTGAATTAGCACATCCAGCCCAAAGGCAACTAGGAAAAGTAGGTTTAAGAATTCGGTAGAGAATTGGAGTTATTGGCGCGATCGGCATTCAGTTTTAAAGCATCTAACATTTGAGAAATTAAACAGTGAATAATCACCTGAGATTTAAAAGCCTAGTCAAGTTAAACGACGAGGCTATTTTTTTAAGGTTAACAATAATTTCCTATTATTACTGCCTTTGTTATAAACAAATATTGCTGTATTTAGCCTAGCTGCTGGCAAAAATAGGTTTGTAGTAAAGCTTTAGCAGCAAAATTATTGATATTTGAAGGAGATCCGTCCTTACTACTATCCCAGTGTATCGACTGATGCCAGAAATTTTTTTTCAAATGTAGCGCGGGCATATTGCCCCTATATAACAAATAAGGATAAACAAAAAACGCTAAAACATAATCAGGGGTATAGTAGCCCCATACCCCTCATTGATGATTAACCAAATAGTTTTTTAGTTGCTCTTTCAGCACGAGCTTCGGCTGAAGCCATGACTTCTGCGAGATTTTCTAACATCTCTCCAGGGTAATTTTCCAAAACTCTAGTAGATAAAGAAACTCGTCCTTTTCCTTCATCAAGTTCAATAATCACTGCTTTAATAGGCTGACCTATTTCAAACAGCGACGGTAAGGATTCAATATACTTTTGGCTTACCTGCTTGATGTGAATTAATCCAGTAGTACCTTCAGTCTCAACGAAGATGCCGAAAGGCTTGAGACTAGAAACTTTCCCTTCAACTAACTGTCCTACTTCTAGCTGGCTAAAGCTAGCGGCGCGATTAGCTTCACGTTGGGAAAAAACCAGTTTTTTAGTTTCAGGATTAACTTCCAAAAAGCTAGTAGTCAGAGTTTGACCAACTAATTCTGGTAGATTTTCCCGATCAATTAAATGCGATCGCGGAATAAACCCCCGTACCCCTTGGAAATCTACTGTCACACCCCCCTTATTAATTCCACTTACACGCACTTGCACCGATTGCTTATTGTCTTGCATTTCAGCAATCTGATCCCAAGCGTGCTTAATTTGTAACTGACGGCGAGACAGTGTTACTTGACCATCTGCATCCTGTTCCCGAATAATTAAAAATTCCTGCTCCTCCTGCAATGGCAGTACTGTCGATACATCGGTTATATCGTTTGCAGCAATTTCTTGGATGGGAACAACAGCCAAAGACTTGCCACCGATATCAACATATACGCCATCATTGTCATAGCTATGTACCTTGCCGCGCACGACTTGTCCTTGTTGAAAATTAAAGTCGTGTTGTTCAAGGGCTTTTGCAAAATCATCCATTGTAAAGGACTGATTTGCCTTTTGAGAAGCAGTCGATTTGGAAGTCATGAGAAGTTAAGCTGATAAGTTAAAAACAGATATTGATTTCAGGTTGATTGTAGTAATGAGGCAAACAACTGTTTAACCTGCTTCCAGGCATCTGTTGCTGCGTCTGGATTATAACTACTACGTTGATCGCAGAAGAATCCGTGATCAGCTTGATCGTAGCGAAATATTTGATGAGGAATTTGATATTTTTGTAACTCTGCCTCTATTTGAGCTACTTCCTCAATTGGAATGCTGGCATCTTCGCTGCCAAAGAAGGCATAAAGCTTGCCTTTGATTTCTGGTGTGCGAGTAATTGTTGGTTCACCACCTCCAAAGGTGGCGGTAGCAATTCGAGCGCCATAAAATGAGGCAGTAGCTTTAATATCTGGTAGAGTCGCTGCTAAATAGGCAACGTGACCGCCAAAGCAAAACCCGATCACGCCAAAATTTTGTTTAACATTGGGCAAGCTTTTCAGGTAATCTATTGCTGCTTGAATATCGCTGAGTAACTCTGATGCTTTGGTTTTAACAGCGTAGTTTCTACCAGTTTCTATGCTTTCTGTTGTGTATCCAGCTTCAAAATTAGGGGCGGTGCGTTGAAATAGTGCTGGTGCGATCGCAATATAACCAATTTTTGCAAGGCGTTCTGTCACATCTCGAATGTGGGAGTTAACTCCAAAGATTTCCTGCAACACCACAATACCTGGAAATACTCCCTCGCTGGCTGGCATTGCCATATAAGCCGAAATTTGGATATCTCCATTAGGAATTGTAACGGTGTTAGTACGAATTTCCTGGTCTGTCATAATAATTTTCGATTTTGTTGGCGTTGATTTTATACCAATTCGGACTTTTGATCGCTACAAATATTTGATGTAGGGACGTACCATGCTAGGTCTTGATAGAGTAAGTTTTGTGTTTTACTGGACGATCGCAACCTCAATCAGCGATAAAAGTACTTAGTAGCTCGCGCATCCAGCACAATAAGTTCTATATGCGCTCTCTTACAGCTTTTTGGGGTGCAAAATATGGTTCAGTTTCAAATTCAGCAAGATAGTGAAGTCCCTGCATCAAAACAGCTATTTGACCAAATGCAATTTGCGATCGCATCTAGGCAGTTTCCGCCAGGTAAGCGTTTGCCTAGTACCAGACTGTTAGCTATGCAAACAGGACTGCACCGCAATACGATCAGCAAAGTCTATAAACAACTCGAAGAAGTTGGACTGGTAGACACCCAAGCCGGATCGGGCATTTATGTTCGCGCTTTAGGTCATGAGATTGGCACTCAACATCGGTCGCCACTGCTCGATCAGTATCCCAAAGCTAATAAAATTGTCCAACAAAGCTTGGATGAACTACTCAGCCAAAATTTTTCACTTTCTTTCGCTAGAGAATTATTTTTAGCAGAAATTGACTGGCGTTTACGCTGTAGTGCTAGAGTGCTGGTGACTGTTCCCCAAAGAGATATTGGCGCTGGTGAGTTAATGGTTCAAGAACTCCAAGAAGCGTTAAAAATTCCAGTACAGTTGGTTCCGATGGAAGAACTTCAAGTATTGCTAGAGCAAACGCACTCCGCCACAGTAGTGACTAACCGTTATTTTATTCAAGAAGCGGAAGCGATCGCAGCACCTAAATCTGTGCGCGTTATCCCGGTCGATATTCACGACTACGAAGACGAGCTAAAGTTAATTACAGATTTACCTAAAGACAGCTATCTTGGGATCGTTAGCCTCAGTGCAGGCATTTTGAACGTTGCAGAAATTATTATTTATAGTCTGCGTGGTGATGATTTGCTGGTAGTGACTTGCCAAATTACAGATACCTACAAACTCAAAGCTATTGTACGCAGCGCCCACACCATTATCGCCGATCAAGTAACTTTACCTACAGTCAAGGCAGCAATTACCGCCGCCAGAGAAGATATTATTCGTCCACCCCAAATATTTATCAGTGAAAACTACATCTCCACCAAGTCGATTAGTTTGCTGAAACGGGAATTGGGCTTAGATTAATTATCACCGTAACAATCTAACAATTTTCCCAATGTTTGATTGGGAGCAATTTTTATTTTCAACGCATAATCTTAGCTGATGGCTGACCAAGTTAGGTTGCTCATTCTAACAAATTACCTCGATATATCCGTAAAAATACGTAAGTGGAATCAGCTAGATAGCATTAATTTCACATTGAGCGCCTCAAGTGAAGATTATTGCTTTTGGTTAATCGTAGAGTGAGCTTGCCAACTGATCAGCTTAAACATTTCTATCACTTTATTACAAATTTATTCAAATTATTGTTCCAGCTTTTGAGCTGCTAATCAATTATTTATATATGGAAATGATTCAAATAAAAGTTTTTAACTTAGAATGATAAAATTACGATGATTATATGAGCTTCGAGGGTCTGCTGTGATCCGTTCTGCAACTTTAACGCTTCAGCCGACGCTGCCACAGATGGTGGACAGTAATCGCCTAAGGTTATTCTCTGGTTCCGCCAATCTGCAACTATCTAAGGAAATTGCTTGCTATCTAGGTATGGACTTAGGCCCCATGCTCCGCAAGCGATTTGCAGATGGTGAGCTATACATCCAAATTCAGGAATCAATCCGAGGTTGTGATGTTTATTTGATTCAGCCAACTTGCCAGCCAGTGAACGATCACTTAATGGAGTTGCTAATCATGATCGATGCCTGTCGTCGCGCTTCGGCTCGGCAAATCACGGCTGTAATTCCTTACTATGGATACGCTCGTGCAGATCGTAAGACTGCTGGGCGCGAATCCATCACAGCCAAGTTGGTTGCTAACTTAATTACTCAGGGTGGAGCCGATAGAATTTTAGCAATGGATTTGCATTCCGCTCAAATCCAAGGCTATTTTGATATCCCGTTCGATCATGTATACGGTTCACCTGTACTAATTAATTACTTAGCAAGCAAACAACTATCAGATTTAGTAGTAGTTTCACCCGATGTCGGTGGAGTTGCACGAGCGAGAGCATTTGCCAAAAAGCTCAATGATGCTCCCCTAGCAATTGTTGATAAGCGTCGGCAAGCCCATAACGTGGCAGAAGTTATGAATGTAATTGGCGACGTTGCTGGTAAAACAGCTGTTTTAGTAGACGACATGATCGACACTGGTGGCACAATTAGCGAAGCTGCTAGGATATTGCGAGAGCAGGGAGCGCGACAAGTTTATGCTTGTGCTACTCATGCCGTTTTCTCTCCACCTGCGATAGAACGTCTATCTAGCGGATTGTTTGAAGAAGTAATTGTCACAAATACTATTCCAGTTCCCGAAACAGACCGCTTTAAGCAGCTTACGCTGTTGTCAGTAGCAAACGTATTAGGTGAAACTATCTGGCGAATTCATGAAGATACTTCTGTTAGCAGTATGTTTCGTTAGCCAAAATTAACAAGAAAGAATTCAGGAGCCAGGATTCAGAATTCAGGATAATCGCATGAATTTTGTAAAACTGGCTGATGAATAAAACAAGTTTAAGTTGACCACCACACCACAAATTTGGTGGTCAACTTTTTTGTTGCGAGTACGAAGATACTAAAGCAGAAATTCAAGTTTTGAAATTTCCCCTTTCCTGGTAGGGAAGGGGGGTAAGGGGTTAGGTTTGTAATTCACCATCCACTAGCCTTCTGACTCCTGGCTTCTTTAACTTTTTAGTTTCTAAGCAGAAGTCACAAAACGTTTTCTTAGCGATTCCGCACGACGTTTGGCAGTGTCATTCTCTGGGTCATACTTAAGAGCATCCTCATAAGTTTGTAAAGCTTGAGCCGTTAATTTTTTACGCTCGTAAGCGTGAGCAAGATTGTTAATCCCAGTTACATAGTTTGGTTGGGCTTTCAAAGCTTCTTTGTAGTTACGAATTGCTAAGTCATATTGCTCTTGGGCAAAATAAGCAAAACCTAACCCGTTGTATGTCAAAGCAAGAATTTCATCTTCAGGATCTTCTGCTTTTAACGCTTTCTGAAACTGGTTAATAGCTTGAGAATAAAGTTTTTTATCTAGATAAATGCTACCCAACTGATAATAGTCTTCAGGCGCACCTTTTTCATTACTCAGTTGGCTTTGTAGACGAGAAATCGCCATTTCTGTCTGACGAGTTTTGAGAACCTGACGCAGAATTGTAAAACCAGCAGTGGCAAGTAAAATAAGTAAAACAGAGAGATAAAGAATGGGAAGAGAACTATCCATAGTTTTGTAAGATCGCGCTATTGCAGGGGGAGTTAACTTGTGTCTAATTAAAGTCGGATAGATTAAACGTATATTTTGATCTGGTTGGACTAAGATTATAACTTTTTAACTTTACAACGATTTGGTATAAATTTTGGTGAGTCCTGCCAGTCGCCAGCTTGAATTTTAAGGTAAACCCCAATAATTGGCGCGTTCTTTTAACCAACCTTCAGCTTGCCAACGAGCGATCGCACTATTTACAAAGCGACGTAGAGTATCATACTTTAATCCTCTGGGCATCACTACTGACAATGCTTCAGTTGATAACCGTGAAGGCAGAAGATGATATTGGGGATACTCCTGCACCCAGCCAGCTAATACACTAGCATCGGCAGCAAAGGCAACAACCTGATTAGATTCTAACAGCGATCGCCCTGCCTCATAAGAATCTACTCCCACCAACTGGGCATTAGGTAAATTATATTTTACGTCGGCAATTGTGCTAGAGCCTTTAATTACAGCAATTTTTTGGCGAGTTAGATCATTTATCAGCCGCACATTGGGGTTTTGGGTGACAAAAGTAGTGCCATCCAAGTAGTATGAAAAACTAAAGTCAACCAAGCGAGATCGGGCTGCTGTTGCTGCCACCCTAGCAATTGTCAAGTCAACTTTGTTATCTGCGATCACAGATAAGCGATCGCGATTACTCACTGGTTGCAAAACAACCGCTTCAGGATTACCCAATATTTCTGCTGCCAGACGTTTAGCTAAATCTATTTCTAGTCCCTGCAAATTGCCTGCGGTATTGCGAAAACCTAAAGGACGCAGATTATCTTTAACAGCAACTATTAAAGAACCCCGTTGCTTAATTTTTTCTAAATCCGCAGCAGAGGCGCAATTTGAATTAAAACTTAAAAATGAAATAGCTACAAATAGCAAGAACCATAAAGGATGAAGCCTGAAGAGTGAAGTTTTAAATTTCATGCTTCAACCTTCAACCTTCAACCTTTAGCCTTGGGAGGAAGTAGCTAACTGTACCACTTGGGCAAAGCTACCTGGATCAATTACTGCAATTTGCGCCAACATTTTACGGTTAATCTCGATATTGGCTTTTTTCATTTTGCCGATCAATTGGCTATAACTAATGCCTTGCATACGTGCTGCGGCGTTAATGCGGGTGATCCACAAGCGACGAAAATCACGCTTGCGGTTACGGCGATCGCGATAGGCGTTACGCAGCGCCTTCATCACCTGTTGATTGGCAGTCCGATACAGTTTTGAATGCGAACCTCGGAAACCCTTGGCAAGCTTGAGAATTTTTTTGCGGTGCTTACGAGCGACATTACCGCGTTTTACCCGTGTCATAGCTAGTTTGTGTTTTTAGTAGTTAACAATTTAGATCAACCAATAAGGCAATCTACAAATAAGGCAGCATGAGGCGTACATTTTCCTCATCTCTTTCATGCACCAGAGCTTTTTGAGACAAACGATTTCTACGTTCAGAACTCTTATGCTCTAAAAGGTGATTTTTAAAGGCTTTACGGCGGAAAATTTTGCCGCTGCCTGTAGCTTTAAAACGCTTCGCCGCAGCTCTGCGGGTTTTTAGTTTAGGCATACAAGTGGCTTTAATTCGACACAATCTCTTATTTTACTATTATCTGTATTTTTTAGTCAATTAGTTGATATGACAGTTAGCGGTTAGCTTTTTTCTGTGAAGCTACTTATCTGCGTCCATCTACTTGCATCTGCGTTCTAAAAAAAATTAGGACTTTTGCAAGAAGTCTAATACTTCTGATAAAGCCACGACCGAATTAGGGAAGCGACTTTTCAATGCTGGAATTACAGGGCAAGGCTTTTTATCCTGCAAGTTGTCTCCTTGATTGTGGTTAAATGTATTCCATCTAAAAGGCCCTTTATCTTCTGCTGCCATCCATAGCAAACGCTTGGCGCGTGTCATAGCTACATATAATAAGCGGTATTCTTCAGCACTCTTTAAACGTGAAGCTTGTTGCCAAGCTTCAGTTGCAACTGGAAGTTCAGGCAGATTTTGTGGTTGCAAATATTTACCATGTAGATAAGCACGAATTTGCGCTCTAGCGACTTCTGCTAGGGTAAAGTCTCCCAAAAATTGAGCAGCAGTAGGAACCCAAGGAGAACCAGGAAGGGTATCTTCATGCAAAAAGGGAATGAAGACATAATCCCAGTCCAGCCCTTTAGCTTTGTGCATTGTAATAATAGTGAGTTGACCTTTACGCAGATAACGCCCCTCGCTGTCCTCTGCTTCCACAGGTTCAAACTTTTCCGAGTTGACAATTTCGCTCAAGACGGTTAAATTTGCGCTCAAGGAACCGTTGCCAGCAGTTTGTTTGGTGATTCGTTCTGCTAATTTATCTGCTGTTGCTAGCTCAGATTGATCGTAGTTTAAAGTCAGAGCTAAAAAGGAAATTAGCTGGTAATGGGGAAGTTCTAAGCGGGCGCGGAGAAGGCTGCGACAATAGCGACCAGCTTGACGCACCGCAGGTGTTTGGGGTGAATCTAAAGGCCCTGGATAGAGAAACTGCTCTGGTAAGCTGGCAAGGGCGTTGAGGTCTTGGGTAGGAATCAGTTGGCGCTGTACGAATACTTCTAATGCTGCTTTGAGATAATCAGGGGAATGGGGACGGTCGATAAATTGCAGCACTGCAAGAATTTCGGCAGGAACGTGAGAATAAAGATTGCTTTGGGCAACGTCGTATACTTCAATACCATGTTCCCGTTGCAAAAAGTGTAGTTGTTCGGCAATAAAGCTGCCTTGTCGGTTCTCTCGTACTAAAACTGCGGCGTTGCCTTCTGGGTTTTGGGCAAATAATTCAATCACCCGTTTACCAATTAGCTTTACTGTGTCGTAAACATCACGGGGTTTGTAAATTTCTAGCCCTCGACCAGTGGGTGCTGGGTTAGCATCTTGTTGAGGGTCATCTAAATTAACGGGGCGAATATTTTGGGGGCTAAAGGGTAGTTCTGATTTAGGATTGGATAATTCTGATCCTATTTGTTCGCCTCCATAAGTACGATTGACCCAATTGAGGACAAAATTAGCTGCTTCAATAATAATTCGAGAACTACGCCCAGCTTGATCCATTGTTGCTAAACGCTGTTTTTGGCTGCATTGTTGGCAAAAGGAGCGAAAATAGATGGGGTCTGCTGGGGTGAAGGTAGAGTTAATTGCTTGGTTAGGATCTCCTACTCGCACTAAATTAAGGCTATTTGTATTAGTAATTTCAAATTGTTTTGCGCTTTCCGAGTGGGTGGCGAGAATTTCTAATAATTTGGTTTGCAGGGGAGATGAGTCTTGTGCTTCGTCTTCAAATACGGCAAATACTTGGTCTTGCCAAATCTTGCGGGCGCTGTCGTTTTCTAGTACTCTTAGTGCTGCGAGGATCATATCATCGTAGTCGATGAAGTCGCGCGATCGCCTATAGTTTTCATATTGTTCATATAAGCCAGCAGCGATCACTAAAATGCCATAATCATCTGGTGTCTGCTCGCTCATTAACCATAAATCTTGTGGTGTCAAACCAGAGCTTTTAGCTTCGCGAATCACGATGTTAGCCAAGCTAGGCAGTACTTCTGTCCGCAACACAGATTGTCTTCTTAGCCGTTCTGTTTCTTCGCCATCAAATTGATTACCTTCTAACAAGGAATTATAACGGCGAGAATTAACGGCAATCCATTGTTCTACACAAGACCGAATTAAGCGATGATTTTGGTTAGGTGAAATTACTGTAGCTGTATCTAAGTTTAAAGCGGATAAATCTGGATATCTGCTGGCAATATTTAGTGCTAAACCGTGTAATGTATGGACAGCAAATCCTGTTTGTGGTAGTGATAACTCTCGTAGAGAATTACGAATTTTAGCTTTAATATTAGCAGCAGCAGAGCGAGTAAAAGTAACAATAATTAGTTGTTTACGAGTATTTAATTGGTAACGAGCGATCGCTATTGCCGCCGCTACCGCCATCCCTGTAGACTTACCAGCGCCAGGAACAGCAGAAACGGCTAATGATCCTCCTTGCCAATCAGCCATGCTTTGTTGCCCAGGACGCAGGTTATTACGGAGGCGTTGTATTGCTTGCTGTCGTAAATTTGCGATCGCACTTTGATTTGATGGCGATACTGTTTCAGTTGTGCTAGTTACTAAAGACCCCTTACTATCGGGACTTGTGAACGGATGATCTGGTGTGTCTGACATTTTTCTTTAAACACGAAAGTGAGGGGTGAGCAGTAAATTATTAATTCCCCTATAAAGGTAACTACAATTAGCTAACAACGACCATTTTTTTTTAGTAACAATAATATGGATACAAGCGAGAAACGCTTACGACATTATTTAGTGCTATTAGGGATAATTATCCTGGGAGTAGCTTTACGGTTTTGGCATCTTGATTTTAAACCTTTATGGTTGGATGAGGTAATTACAGCCTTAGTTACTCTGGGACATGGTTATGATGATGTTCCCAAGTCAGAGGTGTTTGGTGTTGATCAATTACAGCAGCTATTTACACTGAAAAAAGAAGTTAGTTGTGCTGTAGTTATTCAAACGTTGATTAATCAGTCTACTCATCCGCCGATATTTTTTTGCTTACTACACAGTTGGTTAAGCTTTCTACAAGCTAATTTTAATAATGTGGTTTGGGCAATGCGATCGCTTCCTGCTTTATTTGGAATATGTGCGATCGCTGTTGTTTACTTCCTCAATCGTATCGCTTTCTCTCCCTACGCAGGACTACTAGGGGCTGCAATTATGGCAGTCTCTCCCTTTGGCGTTTATCTTTCCCAAGAAGCGCGTCATTATACCTTACCAGTGCTACTTATTAGCCTCTCACTCTTAGCACTGATCAAAATTCAACAAGACCTCTATCAGCAACTACCACCAAGACCGTTAATTTGGCTCGCTTGGGGTATTTTTAACTCTATTAGTTGCTACGTTCATTATTTTTGTATCCTGGCTCTTATTGCTCAGATATTTACGCTAGGAGTAATGTTTTACAGGCAACGTCGTACCCTAGCTGACAAAAGGTGGATAACAGTTGCGGTTGTAACATTCATCAGCATTTACGTTAGCTATTTACCTTGGATATCAATAGTCATCAGCCATTTTAGACGACCTGAAACCAATTGGCTGAAACCGCCCCACGACATAGCCCCCTTATACCAAATTTTCATAAGTTGGCTACTAATCTTCATTAATTTGCCAGTAGAGAATCAATCCCTGCGGGGAAAATTTTTATCTAGCGTACTCATTTTGGTATTTGTTATATTCTTATCTTGGCAGTTTGTTAAAGGATTAAGCAAACTGTCGAGCAAACCAGCTACTCAGGCAAGTTTAGTAACATTAGGTAGTTTTATTCTTTTCGTGCTACTGGAATTTTTAGCAATTACTTATTTGCTAAAAAAAGATATTACTGCTATAGCACGCTATCATTTTATTTACTTTCCAGCAATGTGTGCTTTATTAGGAGCAAGCCTCAGTAAGTTGACTTTACTAAAATCTAAAAATATTTTTGATCTTAACAACCATCTTATTGGTCAAACTAATTCCGGGGTAAGGTTATCTGATTTATCTACCCAGTCATTAAAAAGTAATAAATTTAGAAAAAATTTTAGGTTTAATTTATTATTTAAACCCCCAAGCAATAGATTATTAAACAATCAGCTTATTCCAGCAAATCCAGCCTTTTTAGCAATTGCCTCAGTTAGTTTGATTAGCTCTATATTTGTGGGACTTAATCTCACATTTGTCAAGCCATACCAACCAGAGCAAGTTGCCCAAAAAATCACTGCAAGCTCATCTATATCAAAGATGATAGTATTTGAATACAGAGATACTCAGGATCTAGCTTTAGGCTTAAGTTTTATGCGAGCAAGCTTTACTAATGATGCCAGATATTTTTCTAATAAAAATGATTTATCTTTTGCCTTCTTACCCAAAAATGCTAATCGTGAATTATTCTGGCAACAATTATCACAGTTACCAAACACTAATAAATCTCCTTTAGACTTGTGGGTGTTTAGTACTAGAAGAGAAACACTTCCATATCCTTCACAGATTTCACTCTTAACTAAACAAAAGTGCACAATTGACGCTAAAAGTTACTATCAACGTAAAAAGATGTATCAGCTTTATTTATGCCAATAACATATTATTATCAAGTAGATTTAATAATTATTATGTTAATAGTAAATTTTGAGGTAATTAAGATAACTGACAATTGCCGTAGGCGGAACCTGTTCATTACCGTTCCCAGATTAAACCTGGGAACGATAGAATGCTATTCATCAATCTGCCAAATATCCTTATTTGTATCTTCATCCAGAATGTTTTTTGGACGCAAAATTAATATCAAACGTCCTAACAAGGGAATATTTGGGTTGTCTGGAAACCACTGAATTTGTAACTGTCCAGATTGCTCTACAATAAAATAGCTGTTGGCATCCCATTCTTGCTGAGAACGGTCAATTAATAAAAGGGTTTCTGCGCTTTTAGCAGTAGCTTGGTTAGGCAATTGATTATTATTACAGAGTATCGCTACGGGGTCTTCTGTTTTCAATACAAGTTGCCAACCTGGTAGAGATACCCAAGCACTATTTGCAGATGCTTGAACTGTCTGAAAAGACCCTTGAGGTTGGATTTGCTTCGCTTGTTGGAAGTCTGCTAGTGTGATAGGTAGCTGACCAGCTAAGGGTATCAGCCGAGGTAGTGATTCTTCTGCTTCTAGTCGATAAATAGGTAAAGAAGGTGCAGGACGCTGAGGAGTGATGGTAAATTCGGTTAGTAGTTGCTCAATTTGTTGCCTTGCAGTTTGGGTATGAGCAAACATTAAACCACGAGCAATTAAACGCGATCGCTCTTGTAAATCACTTTGTTGTTTCGCTAATCTCCAATAACTATAAGCTACCGCGTCGCCTGGATGATTAGTAAAACCTTGAGGTAATTGTGAAAACCGCGAATAGTCTTTAACAGCTTTAGCAACTTCTTTTGCTGCTTCTGAGTTTAAATTTCTAGAATGTAAGAATTCAGCAGTCGTAGCTCGTTCTGCTTGGTTTAAAATACGCAATTCATACAAACTATCACTACCAATGCGTCCATAGTGCGATCGCACTTCCTCAGACACACCCATATTAAGCATTGAGTTATAAACTTGCGCTGCTACAATAATTTGATTTTGCTGGATTGGCTCAAATCCGGTAGCTTCAAAAATCGCTTGTGTATTATAGCCAAGTTTTTGCAACTTAGCGCAAGTCTGCCCCCATCCTACCCAATTACCTTCTTTTCGTCGCAACAAGCGCAGCAAATCTTCAGGATTTTCTGTAGTTTCATCCGATTGAGGGCTAGGATCAGGAAGGCTAGATGGTGTTTCAGTCATAAGGGTGTTTAAGGGAGGAGAGAGGAGAGATGAGAGAGGGTATCTAAATATTAATTATGATCAACGAACTAAGTGGCGATGTCTACGACGGGCTACGCCTACGCACATTTTTAAATGTATCGTGTTCAGGACATTCTTATTTATAGTAAAGTTGGCGTGCGATCGCTGTTGCCTTTAGCAAAAGCTCAAAATTCCTGATCTCCTACTGTGGATGCGAAATGTAAATAAGAGTCAACTAACTAATCAGGAAGTTCTCAAACATTTTTCCTACTTTCCCCATAGAGAGCAAAGGATTTTGAACCCGACTATAACTTAACGTATTTGAGCATCACTACAGATATGATTTTTAACAATGACCATCACCGCTAAAAATGTGCGTAGGCGTAGCCCGTCGTAGACATCGCCTGAATCTGTGAAGTATATATAACTTTTTGTCCTGATTTACCCCAAGGAGTATGTTTTATTATTATGAACAATGCTATTCCAGATCTTGATAGTATCAGCCGTCAGTTAATGAGCCTCAATCGACCCAAAAAACCTAAGATGCTCGTGGTAGACGATGAACCAGATAATCTGGATCTGCTCTACCGTACTTTCCGCAGAGAATTTAATGTTCTCAAAGCCGAAAGTGGTGTCCACGCCTTGGAATTACTAGCAACGGAAGGTGAAGTTGCTGTAATTATCTCCGATCAACGGATGCCAGAAATGAAGGGAACAGAATTTTTGAGCAAGACAGTCCCCGAATTTCCAGATACTGTGCGGATTATTCTGACCGGATTTACCGATGTCGAAGATTTGGTCGATGCGATTAATTCTGGACAAGTTTATAAATACATTACTAAGCCTTGGGACCCTAACGAGCTTAAAGGCGTAGTCCAACGCGCCGCAGAAACTTACGATTTGCTCAAGCAAAGAACAGAAGAACTAGATCGGGCGCAAGCGCAAACAAATTTGTTAGCAACAATTGTTACTGTCGCTCAGGAATCGTCAAATGTTGCAGATACTCTAGAACCCATTGCTACCGCCTTTGGGGATAGTTTTGCAACAGATGGTTGTATTTTACAGCTTGTAGAGAAAAATAACTTAACAACAGCCAAAGCTGGCTACAATATTGATGGTGTAATAATAAATAATCTAGAAAAAGACCCCATAGTACAACGTGCGATCGCATCATCGAATCTTCAAGCTTGGGTCAGTGGTACCGAACCTGAAGTAGCAGAATACCAAGCGACAGACCTCAAAGCACATCTAGTTGTGCCAATAGTTTATCGTAGTCAAGTGCTGGCAATTCTATCGCTCCAGTGGAAGCAACCTGCTAAACTGCGAGAAGATGAACTCAAACTAATTCACCTGTCCGCACAGCAAGTCGCCTTAGCTCTTACCAGTACTCGGCATTATCAATAGCACCTCCCAAAGGGGCAAGTAGAAATCATACTCCCTCCCCGCATATTCGGGGAGGGTTGGGGTGGGGTAAAACAGGGAATCGCCCTCAAACAATACCAAAATTTAAAATTTGGTGAGAATCAATTTAGTACTTGATAATGGGTATTTTAGCTATCTCGAAATAGAATTAAAGAAGGCTCAAAAACTCAAATATTATTCGGAAGTCAAAATCGAGCAATTAGACAAAGCCTAAGATTTTGGCTTCTTACTCATGAAGACTGGCGACTGAATTGGATCTCAATACTCTTTGGCTTTACATTACCCCTCCTGTAGCTGGTGCTGTCATTGGCTATTTCACCAACGATATTGCCATTAAAATGTTGTTTCGCCCTTATCGAGCAATTTACTTTGCTGGGCGAAAACTCCCCTTCACCCCAGGTTTGATCCCTAGCAACCAAGAACGCTTGGCAAAGCGGATTTCTGACACAATCATGGGGTCGTTGCTAACACCGGAAGAGTTACAAAAATTAGCACGGCGCTTGCTGCAAACTGAGCGAGTTCAGGGAGCAATTATGTGGCTGTTGCGACTGGCGCTAGAGCAAGTTCAAGTTGATAAAGAGCAGAAAACAGCTAAAATTCTTGCTGCTATACTTCGGGACTTACTCGGTCAATCTTTAGGGCGGTTATTAAAAGTATTATCCCGTCGTTCAGATTTTTTAGAAAGCCAGCTTAACCAGATTTTTGACCAAATTTTGCTGGAATTCCAGCTAAATGACGACCAGGCGCGGAAACTTTCTGAATGGCTGCTAGAGGTAGTGTTGCCACCAAACGTAGTACGACAGGCTATAATAGACTTCCTCACAGACCGTAATATTCAGGTAATTGATGAAGGGTTTAGAGAAAAAAGCAGTGGGACTTATTGGGTAGTTGCCAATTTATTAGGTCTGCGTAATACCCTAACGCGCTTGCGGACTTATTGCTTAGATGAAAAAGAAGCAAGCAATGCCCGTATTGATGAATTAATTACATCACTAAGGATGCAAGAGCGGTTGCAGGAATGGATGCAAAATCTTTCACTGCAAAATTTACCGATTTCCACAGTGCGGCAACTGCGTAAGACAATGCGTGACACTGTTCGCACTTACATTCAAGAGCGTGGCAGTGATTGGTTAGAAACTTTAAGCGAATCTTTAGATTGGGAAAATATTGCTAAATTAATTCTCACCCGCCTGCGAACATCTCCTGCCGTTAATTCCTCATTGGAGCTAATAAGTCAGGAACTAGCTTTAGTTCTAGAGCGCTATTTAGAGCAAGATTTAGAAAAAATTGTTGCACAAATAATTCCGATTTTAAATATTGATCAGGTAATTATTGATAGAGTTAAAGCGACTTCACCTGCGGATCTGGAAAACGCTATTCAGGGTATTGTGAAAAGTGAGTTACAAGGTATTGTTAATTTAGGTGGAGTATTAGGTTTGGTAGTAGGTTTAATTCAGACTATTATTTTATTAATTAAGTAGAAATTGTCATAATTAAATTAACTCTATGGGCAAGGTAATCTCCACTAAGCAAGATATATTTAGTAAATATGTAAATAATTCTAAGCAATTAACTGTACAATAAATAAAATTAACAATTATTTTCCTGTAACTTTCGCGATCGCGGAAATAAGCCCTAAGAATTAACTCGACTAGATTATTACTTAATTTGAAAAACTCTCCCTCACTGTGGACTGGTAGGGGGTAAAATTTTACGTTTAATTAGGTTGACATACTTAATCCCAGTTTTTAAATCGGAAATCAGTATTACTAATGGTATTTTAGATAGTGCTAGAAAAATCAGACAAAAAGCTGCCAAACATCACCTCTCCCTATTGGCGAGAAGGTGTCAGTAGGTAAACTTGAGATAACTTGGCTGATATTGATGCTGTTTTAGTTAATCTATTACAAAAAATTAACTAACCTATCAAGGATAAAAAGATGGTTTGGAGATGGCTGAGTACTGTAGGTATAGCTGTTGTCAAGGCAGCAAACTTTGTTGTTCCCCATAGCAGGTATATAACTGATCTAAATTTACATATACCTGAAAACTCTGCTTTTGCAGAACAAAAAGAGGAAATATACCTAGCACAGCTAAAGCTGTATTACCTACAAAATCAAGAAAATATAGACTTCCAGGCACAACAAAGGCAACTTAGCGATGAACGCGCAAATGAATTACAAGCATTTATTCAGTTTGCCAAAATTGTAAGTTTAGACAAACAGTTCGATTTTTTATCTTGGAGATTAGAACAAGAAAAATCTATTCAGTTAGAAATATTAGAACTAAACCATCAACTGCAACGGCAACTTGTTATTGAGCAACGGCAAATATCTCTCAAAATAGTTGAGGATCAAAAACAACTAGAAAATTTAGCTATCTGGCTAATTGCATCAGATATTCTTAAGTCAGAATCTGACGATAATATCATACCGTTGCGAATTTTCTTAGCTCCTCCAAAATTCCAGTTTGAGCGATTTTCTCATGCTAATAATGATACTAATATTTTTCCTAATATCGAGCTAACTTTAGCCGAAGGCTTACGACAATTTTTTAGAAACTATTCTCAAGAAGGCAAAACAGTTGACTTCTTAGCTGGTGCTTGGGTAAGCAAGTCTTTTCACAGTGAAGCTAGTATCAAGGCACTGTTTAGTGTACTGAAATCTGAGCCAACATTGGTTTTAGAATCAGAAGTAGATGGCGACTATCTAAATTTTAGGATTGCCTACTGGGGCTTAAATTGGTCAAAATATCGCTATGACCCAATTATTTCTAGACTACCTTATAGAGAAATTTTATATGAATCTGCTAAAAATCGTGCTAGGAACTGGAGAGAAATTAGGGCAAAGCTTATAGCTGCTGGAGTAAGCGAGTCAGAAGCCGATGAAACTTATGGAAAAGATAACATCAAAAATTGGGAAACTTTGCAGTTGGAGGAACAACTTAAACAGGCTGGCATCCCGACTAACGAGTTAACAGTTAAATATTTTATCAATAAGAAAGATGTTGAAGAACTTGGTCAATTTTTAATTATTTGCAACTGTTTATTTGCTGGATTAATCGCAGACGAATATTTTTTATTTCAACACAATATTTCACCCCTTTTGCCAAAGTTACTAGCTGGATTGACTGAAAATGTGCCTGATCAAGCATTATCACATAATCTGATTGAAGCAGTTGTTTGGTATTATCAAAAAATTTATCAAACATTAGAAAATACCAGAGCTACTTTAACGCCAGAATTAGCTTTAAATTTAGCTCTCAGTTTAGTTGAATTACCAAATAAATCTTGGGCAAAAAATCAAATCATTTACTCTATCAAATCGTGGTTACAACTGCGGAAATTACCTCAAATTGATGGTGTAGGAGTAATTGATCTGCCCCTGTCATCTCTCTTAGACGCATTAGAATTAGTCTTAATGATTTCAGACAAGGAGTATGTGGAAAAATTGAATCAATGTTTGGTAGCGGTAGGAAATGAGCGACAACTCAATGTCATGGATGCTTGCTATAAGCGAGGGATAAATTTGGTTCGCAAGAAAGATTACCAAGCTGCTATTTTAAACTTCAATCAGCTAATTCAAAGAAATTATAACTCTGCTGAAATTTACTATAATCGTGGATTTGCTTATGCAGAATTAGGAGAATATCATCAAGCAATTGAGGATTACACCAAGGCAATAGAGATGAATCAACAATGGGCAGATCTCTATAATTATCGAGGTAATGCGTATTACAAATTAGAAAACTATGGAATGGCTATGGCAGATTACGATCAAGCTATTAACATTTTACAGTTATCTGTAGGTAATCTAACAGAAAATTTTCTAGGTAATGATGAGGGGATTTTTGATTTTGATGTTGACCCCGATGAGCAGATGTTAGTTAGTGGCATTAATAACAATAGTATCAATCCACTACCGTATTTTATAGAGGACGATCGCCAAGTTTATTCCCTAGCTCTGGGATCTGATGATGAAAATTTAATTACTGATATTGGAAGTAGTGACGAAAATATCAAGGCTAATATTTGGCGGTTATTGTAAGGAGAAGAGTTGGGCGACTACTTGATTAATGAGCTATTAGCAATGACTGACGCTCAATAAATTTATTGCAATAATCGTCAAGGTGTTTTTTTAGAACGCAGATGGAATCAGATATTCATGTCGGGCGATTGCCCGAAACGCAGATGGACGCAGATAATATATAAAATTTATTGACTTTTGCAATAGAGGCGAGCATGAGTTTTTACTCACGAACCAATGTTGTGAAAATTTTTCCTTCCCCCTTCCTCCTCTCTCCTCCCAATTTTCAAGACAGGTCTAATTATAAGTCCGTTTCTTGATATAACTCTTGTAAATTTTGCTGCTGCGTGCGACGGGAAACGCGCCGATATTTCTTAGTTTCTAATTTCGGTTCATACTGGCTTTTACCGCCTTTTGTTTTCATCTTTAAGGTTGATTCTGGATTACCTTGTTGATACAAATGCTGTTGAGTGACGATCGCTTCTTCTAAAAAATCTAAATAATGCTCGTATCTCTCCCAGTCTCCTCGTACCACACAGTTAGGCTCATCTCGATGCAAACAGTCGTTAAACTGACACCTCTGTGTTGCTAAACGCTGGTGTGCTTCAGGGAAATAATCAGCTAATTCTTCTGGAGTACAATCAATGTCCGGTTGATTAAAACCAGGGGTATCTGCTAGTAAACCACCGCCTGGTAATTCAAATAATTCAACGTGCCGTGTGGTATGTCGCCCTCGGCTGAGTTTTCCAGAAACTTCCCCAACTCTGGTATTAATCTCAGGAATTAAATAATTGATCAGGCTTGATTTACCTACTCCAGAAGGGCCAGCAAACACAGTAATTTTATTTGCCAGCTGGTTGTAAAGTTGCTCTAAACCTGTGTGAGTGTACGCGCTAATTAATAAAGATTGATAGCCCCATTCTAAAATGCGATCGCGCCATTGCTGTTGCTCTGATTCTGTCACTAAATCACTTTTATTCAAGCACAAACAAACGTCTATGCCAGTCAATTCCGCCTTCACCAAAAATCTACTTAGCTGATAAGGTTCTATTGGTGGGTCAGCTAAAGCAAAAACCAGTAAAATTTGATTAGTGTTAGCAATTGGGGGGCGGTCAAGTTGAGTTTGACGCGGCAGTACTTGAGCGATCGCACCTCTACCGCCAGCCCAATCCGGTTCCTCAATCTCCACGCGATCGCCAACCATTACCTGCTGACCAATTTTTTTGAGTCGCGCCCTGCGAGTACACAACAGAAAATATCCAAAAGCAGAGTTTTCCCTTGCTTGATTAGCCTCATCTGTTTCTGTTAACAAATTTTGGTTAGCATCTAAGCGAACTTGATAATAATTTGCTTGGACTGCTACCACCGTTCCTAACAGTTGATTTGCTGCCTCTTTTGTGACACTCATGCTAGATCTGCTGGGCGGCGCACTTTAATCGCAAAAAATCCAGCACAATCTTGAATCTCTTCAACTTTATAACCTTCCATCACCAAGCTATCAGGAACCTGCTCAATCGGTTCACCTGGATCTAACCATACTTCTAACAAAGATCCAGGTGCCATTTGCTCTAGGCGGAGTTTTGTGCGGACAAAATTGATCGGGCAAGGAGTACCTCGGAGATCAAGTTTTGCCTCTGGTATGCCAGAAGTCGTTGCCGCAGGGGTGCTACTCATCCGCGAAACAGTCCTCCTAAGAATCCTTCTAAGCCACCTTTACCAGTGCGATCGCCCTTAATTTTAGCTAACTTTTCCAGTAGTTCACGCTCTTCTGGCGTAATTTTAGTAGGAATGTCAATTAAAACTGTAATCAAATGGTCTCCTCGGCTAACCGGGTTTCCTAATTTCGGTACACCGTGGTTTTCCATTGTCAGCACTGTATTAGGCTGTGTCCCTGCTGGAATCATCAATTCCATTGGGCCATCTACTGAATTTATTTCTAAGCGGCAACCTAAAATTGCTTGCAAATAACTGATCTTTATTTCTGATCTGATATTAATTCCATCCCGGTGGAACTCCAGATCTTCCTCAATAAACAAATAAACGTATAAATCTCCAGGTGGGCCACCGCGAAGACCAGCATCTCCTTCTTTAGAAACCCGCAGCCGAGTGCCATTATCTACTCCTGCTGGAATAGTAATTTTGAGTTTCTTCGTTTCTTGTTTCCGTCCCAAGCCATTACAGGTTTCGCACTTCTCTTCAACCACCTGTCCGTCACCATTACAGGTAGGACAAACAGACACTTGGGTAAAACTTCCAAAAGGTGTTCTGGTAGCGCGACGGACTTGACCACTACCGCTACAAGTCGAGCAGGCGCGAGCTTTTGTGCCTGGTTTAGCACCTGTACCACTACAGGTAGCACAGTTTTCTAGATGGGGAATCCGAATTTCCTTTTCACCGCCAAAAATACCTTCGCGGAACTCTAGCTTCAAATCAAGTCTTAAGTCATCGCCTCGACTTGGGCCGTTACGTCTTCTTGATGTCTGCCCCGCATTACCAGTAAAACCAGTGAAAAAGCTTTCAAAAATATCGGCAAATCCGCTCATATCCCCCATATCTGGGAAGCCTGCGCCAGCACCAGAGGATACACCAGCTTCGCCAAAACGGTCAAATCTGGAACGCATTTCTGGCTCAGAAAGCACTTCATAAGCCCGATTTATTTCTTTAAATTTCTCATCTGCCCCTGGTTCAGAGTTGACATCAGGGTGGTATTTGCGGGCAAGGCGGCGGTAAGCACGCTTAATTTCTTCTTTGTCGGCGTCACGAGAGATACCAAGAATTTCGTAATAATCGCGGGCCATATTAGGGCGTTAGTAGTTAGGGTTAAAGGAAATGTGAATATTCGAGAAAAAAGTGTTAAGTTTTGAGTCTAATTCCAAACTCAACACGCTCTTAGTCTACTGTCTCATAGTCAGCAGTTACAGTTTCATCTTCATCAACATCATTTATATCTAATGTTGCTTCTGGCTCTGGTGTTGATTCTACAGCTTTGCTGACGCTACTCGTACCAGGCTTTTTAGGCACATTGAATTCTGAAGTTGGGGTTTGGTTCGCTTGCTGATACACAGATGTCCCCATCGCCAATACGGTCTGTTGAAATAGCTCTAACTTTTCTTTAATATCTTCAACTCGCGATCTTGGGTTGTTTAGTGCTAAACGCAGTTGTTTAGCTTTTTGATCAGCCTGTGATTTAATTTCTTCACTGATTAAATGCCCATTTTCTTTTAAAGTCGATTCATAGCTATAGAACAAGCCATCTGCCTGATTTTTCAGTTCAATTACTTGGATACGGCGCTTGTCTTCTTCCGCATACACTTCTGCCTCTTTTCTCATCTGTTCAACTTCTGCCGCATTCAAGCCACCAGTATTGGTGATGCAAATACTTTGCTCTCTCCCTGTGCCTTTGTCTTGAGCAGAGATTTTCAAAATGCCGTTAGCATCAATTTCAAAGGCTACTTCAATTTGGGGAATGCCACGCGGTGCTGGTGGCAGACCAGTTAGAAGGAATTTCCCCAAACTTTTATTGTCCTTGACCATTGCCCGCTCACCCTGCAAGGCATGAATTTCTACTGATGTTTGTCCATCAGTAGCAGTGGAAAATATTTGGGATTTGCTGGTGGGAATGGTAGTGTTGCGCTCAATTACTTTGGTAAAAACTTCGCCTAGGGTTTCAATTCCCAAAGAAAGAGGGGTGACATCTAATAGCAGTACATCCTTGACTTCGCCACCTAATACACCCCCTTGAACGGCGGCTCCTAGAGCTACTGCCTCATCGGGATTGACTGAGCGGTCTGGTTCTCTCCCACCAAAAAAGTTTTTAATTGCCTTTTGGACAGCAGGAATCCGCGTTGAACCACCTACTAAAATAATCCGATCTATATTATTTGGTTGGATATCAGCGTCTTTAAGGGCTTGGGTGACTGGTTCTATAGTTGCTTCTACAAGATTATTTGTCAGTTCTTCAAACTTGGAGCGTGATAATTCCATCTCCAGATGTTTAGGCCCCTTGTCATCGGCTGTAATAAACGGCAGGTTGATTGAAGTTGTCACCATGTTGGATAATTCAATTTTTGCCTTTTCTGCCGCTTCACGTAACCGTTGGAGAGCCATTTTATCTGTTGCCAGGTCAATGCCCTCCGCAGTTTGGAAGGCATCAATCATCCAAACTGCGATCGCATTATCAAAGTCATCTCCGCCCAAATGGTTGTTTCCAGATGTGGCTTTGACTTCAAATACACCATCCCCCAATTGCAGAACTGATACGTCAAATGTGCCACCACCTAAGTCAAAGACTAATATGCACTGGTCTTCACCCTGCTTCTCAAGACCATAAGCAAGGGCGGCGGCTGTAGGTTCGTTTACAATTCGCAATACTTCTAGACCAGCGATCGTGCCAGCATCTTTTGTTGCCTGCCTTTGGGCATCTGTAAAGTATGCTGGTACAGTTATTACCGCCTGGGTTACGGTTTCACCTAAAAAGTGTTCTGCATCCTGCTTCAATTTTTTCAGGGTCATTGCTGAAATTTCTTGAGGGGTATATTTTTGCCCTCTAATCTCAACATCGACAGTATCATCCCGACCTTTTACACAGGTGTATGGCACTCGCGCCCGTTCGCTTTCCGTGTCATCCCACCTACGCCCAATAAAGCGTTTAATGCTATAAACTGTATTTTCGGCGTTGGTTACTGACTGTCGCTTGGCTAGTTGACCCACAAGGCGCTCGCCAGCCTTACCAAATCCCACAATGCTGGGAGTCGTGCGCCCACCTTCTGAGCTAGAAATTACGATGGGTTGACCTGCTTCTAATACAGCAACACAACTATTAGTCGTACCCAGGTCGATTCCAATGACTTTTCCCATAGGGTTTCGGCAGTAATGGTGTGGAAAGTTGTTAGGGTTTGAATGTTACTGGTTGCCTACCAGTCAGGATGTCTTTTTAGTAAAGATCCTGGTTTCTTTATTTTAGACACTGACATAAACACGCAGGGAATAAACCAGAAAACTACTAAATGATTATTCTGTGGGTTCGGTTGGACTTTCTACTAAAGTTTCCACAGGTTCTGGTGCGGCGGCAACTTTGACAAGTGCATGGCGCAGCACGCGATCGCCCAAGAAATACCCTCTTTGCAGTTCTTCCATCACTGTACCTTCTGGATGTTCTTCAGTAGGTTGGCGAAGCACTGCTTCATGCAGATTGGGGTCAAACTCTTTACCCTCTGGACGCATAGGAGACACACCTATACGTTTGAGAGCATCTACCAATTGTTTGTATACACTTTGGTAGCTTTTATGGATACCCATTTCTCCATCATTTTGCGGCTTGAGTTGGGATCTTGCTCGCTCAAAATTATCCACTACTGAAAGTAGCTCTGTAATTGTTGAACACTTAACTTTAACTTCTAATTCTTCTTTTTCTTTAGCTGTACGCTTCCGAAAATTCTCAAAATCTGCGGCTATCCGCATATACTGACTTTTTAAGGAATCACTCTGCTTTGTACTTTCATCCAACTGCGCTTTTAACGTTTCTACTTCTTGCCTTAAGGCTTCCTCTGTATCTGCACCGTTAGCTTGGGTTGGCTGATGTCCTAAGTTTATCTCCTGACTAGATTCAGATGATAATGGTTCTGTTTGACCCAGAGAAACTACTGTATCGGAATTAGGTTCTATATTTATTACTTCAAATGGTGATGATGTACCATGAGCATTGTCTTCAGCTATTGCTGAAGCGTCATCGATCTGATTTGAAGCGAATTGCTGATTTTCTTCTGTGATCATGGTTTACTCATTTCAATCAATAGAGTGCTAGCGATGGCGAAAGCGTTTTCTTATTGCCACAATTGCTGGCAATTGGGTTGGCAATATCTACCGTAAACGCGATCAGTGGTGAGGCGGAGTTGCCTGGGAATTACCACTTTCTTGAATCATAGTATTACCGCCATGAGAGTGGCAGTATTTTTTTTCAATCTTGATGAGGCTTAGACATACATAAATTACTAAAATCTTTACATATTTTAATCTTTATACTTATAAATATAACATTGATCAATTTTTATCTGATTATGTCTTTCGCAATTCCAGTTAAGTCTGGCAGCCACAGTTGGATAAAATCTCACTAATTGTTGTTAAAAGGGTGCAAGTGCGATCGCACTGGTGTCATACTTAGAAAATAGCCCCCAAAGGCAATCCAATTTTAAACTAGCTGTGAAGAAAGTAGCTTACCGCTCATAAATCCTATTTGTAGATTGTTGTTTTGTGGCGGTTGCCAAGCTGAGGATAGTGCGAGCGTACTATCCCAGATTGCCTCAATTCGTCATTAACTATCTATTAAAAGCTATCATCGTCAATATTACTTAGACATAGCCTTTAGGTACAAATTTGCATTTTCCTCATCCAAACTATTAAAGACCAATCAGTATGATTTTACGGATATTGGTAATCTGCTACAGCTAGTAACCCAGGTAGCTTTGTGATTCTTCCCTAGGCGTGGCAGCAACCGCCACAGACACAGCAATGGATAAATTATGGCATCCTGCTACCAGGGTTCGAGTGTTGCACAGCCAAGTCACACTGGTTGTTGGTGGTGAGAGCGCAATTTTGCCAAAAGCTTTTGGGCATACTTTTTATGGAGATAGTTTAAATAGCTATGACTCAATCCTCATCATCTCGGCGTGCATTAGTTGTTCGCAATGCCAGCCATGATTTGTCGCCCTTTGCCAGCAAGCTAGTTCAGTTGGGTTATATCGACCCCGAAAAGATGCAGCAGGCGGCGCTTGAAAGTCGCAAGTCAGGAAAACCACTAACAGAAATTCTAGAGTCGCTCACGGGAAAGGCGCTATCTCCAGAGTTACAACGCCAGTATAAAAAAAATCAACTGTTTGAACTAAAGATTATATACGGCGTTGAATCTTTAGATCCGGAAATTAAACAAATTGAACTAAGCCAGGTTTCTGAGTTAATCGATACACTCATACCGATTGATAGCTGTCGTCGCTCCCGCTTCGTACCTCTATCAAAAGAAGCAACTGAGCCACCATCTGTCCAAGTGGCAATGGTTAACCCTGATGATTTAGATGCCCAAGACGATCTAAACCGGATTTTACGCCCTCAGGGAATTAATTGGCAAAGGATGGTAATCACAACTGAAGACTATTCCTCAATTATTAACCAATACCTAGATCAGTTAGCCAAGAAAGAACTAGCAGCTAAAGCTGAAAAGTCTTTTGACGTTCAACAAGAAATCGAAAATCTTGAAAGTCTTGAAGCCGAAGAATCGCACGAGACTCCTGATGAAGATTTAACCGCAGCAGCAGAAGATGCCCCAATTATTACCCTAGTCAATAAAATTTTGGCTAAGGCATTAACTGATCAAGTTTCTGATATTCACGTTGAACCTCAAGAAGAATACTTACGCATTCGCTTTCGTAAAGATGGGGTACTCAGGGAGGCATTTGAGCATCTACCGAAAAAGATTATCCCAGCAGTTACTTCACGTTTCAAAATCATTGCACAACTTGACATTGCCGAACGACGTGCACCTCAAGATGGTCGTATCCGCAGAATGTTTCAAGGACGTAAAGTTGATTTCCGCGTAAACACTTTACCTAGTCGCTATGGTGAGAAAATTTGTATGCGGATTTTGGATAACTCTTCCACCCAGTTGGGCTTGGATAAGTTGATTAGCGATCCAGATGCGCTACAAAGTGTCCGAGACATGGCAAGTCGTCCTTTTGGGATGATTTTGGTAACAGGCCCAACCGGATCTGGTAAATCAACAACACTATATTCAATTCTGGCTGAACGCAATAGTCCTGATGTAAATATTAGTACGGCAGAAGACCCAATTGAATATGCGTTGCCTGGAATTAATCAGGTGCAGGTAATTCGTGAAAAAGGCATGAACTTTGCCTCAATTCTACGAGCATTCATGCGCCAAGACCCCGATGTGATTCTAGTAGGTGAAACGCGAGACGTAGAAACAGCAAAAACCGCAATTGAAGCTGCTTTAACTGGACACTTGGTAATGACGACTCTGCACGCTAATGATGCTCCAAGTTCAATTGCACGGTTAGATGAAATGGGCGTGGAACCATTCATGGTGTCCGCCTCATTGCTTGGCGTTTGCGCCCAGAGGTTGATGCGACGAGTATGCACTGAGTGCCGTATTCCCTATCACCCAACTATTGAGGAGCTTAACCGATATGGTTTATCAGCTTCCAAAGAAGGATCTGTTACGTTTTATAAAGCCAACTCCCTACAACCAGAAGAAATTAAAAGTGCAAAGAATCTCTGCCCAAAATGTAATGGTCTTGGTTATAAAGGGCGTGTAGGTGTTTATGAAGTTATGCGTATAAATGAGCGGTTGCAAAGCTTAATAAATAAAGGTGGCACGACCGACATGATTAAGGAAGCGGCTGTGGAAGATGGGATGGTGACATTGTTATCTTACAGCTTAAACTTAGTGCGTGAAGGACATACAACCCTCGAAGAAGTTGAACGTGTGACTTTTACTGATACAGGTTTAGAATCAGAACTAAAAGCAAAACGTAAGACTACTTTAACCTGTCGCATTTGTAGTGCTGGATTAAAACAAGAATGGCTTGATTGTCCATACTGCATGACATCTCGTTTTGAAGATTAAAAATTATTAGTTTTTGCTCTCGTAGTGATTAACTACTAGCTAGTAACAACTAAGAATTAAAAATTGTATTACTAAAGGAGAAAGCACAATGGATTTAATGATTGAAGACTTGATGGAGCAACTGATCGAAATGGGCGGCTCAGATATGCACCTTCAGGCAGGCGCTCCAGTATACTTTCGGGTTAGTGGTAAACTCCAGGCGATTAATGATGAGCCACTGGCACCTCAAGATTGTCAAAAATTGATTTTTAGTATGCTGAATAATACCCAGCGTAAAGATTTGGAACAAAACTGGGAACTAGATTGCTCTTATGGGGTTAAAGGATTAGCTCGTTTCCGAGTCAACGTTTACAAAGAACGTGGTTACTATGCAGCTTGTCTGAGGGCGTTAGCGTCTAAAATTCCTAATTTTGATATGTTAGGTCTACCAGATATTGTTCGGGAAATGACTCACAGACCTAGAGGAATGGTGTTAGTAACCGGACAAACTGGTTCTGGTAAAACAACTACGATGGCGGCAATGATTGATTTGATCAACCGCACACGAGCAGAGCATATTTTGACAGTAGAAGACCCGATTGAATATGTTTTTGCAAATATTAAAAGTTTAGTTCATCAACGTCAAAAAGGTGAGGATACTAAAAGTTTTGCTAATGCTTTAAGAGCAGCATTACGGGAAGATCCAGATGTAATTTTGGTAGGTGAAATGCGGGACTTGGAAACAATTGGTCTAGCAATTTCTGCGGCTGAAACAGGTCACTTAGTATTTGGAACGCTGCATACTAATTCAGCGGCTCAAACTATAGACCGGATGCTAGATGTATTCCCCCCCATTCAACAACCACAAATTAGGGCGCAGCTATCTAACTCTTTGGTTGCTGTATTTAGCCAATGTTTAGTGCCTAAGAAAAATCCTAAGCCTGGGGAGTATGGTCGGGTAATGGCTCAAGAAATTATGATTGTGACACCAGCTATTTCTAACTTAATTCGAGAAGGAAAAACACCCCAAATTTACGGTTCTATCCAAACTGGTGCTAAGTTAGGAATGCAGACGATGGAAATGGTTTTAGCTGCTTACGTCAAGTCAGGGGCAATTTCATTTGAGGCTGCAATGAGCAAGAGTGCAAAGCCAGATGAGTTGCAGCGTCTCCTTGGTGCAGCAGTTGCTAAATAATGTTCATAGCTATCAATTTTGAACTGAAGAGTTTTGAGTTGGAAATTTTGAGTTTAATTACTAGCTCAAAACTCATAATCTACATAAATAATAATAAATGGTTTCAGGTGATTCATGCCTACATATGTTGCTGAGGTTCGGGACTCTCAAGGAAAAGCTAAAAAAGAAAAAGTAGTGGCGGGTACTATACACTTGGCACGAGATGTTCTACGCCAGAAGTATCCTTCTGTGCAGAATATTAAAGAGTCTCAAAGCTTTGATTTAGCAAGCTTTGATATGTCAAGTTTGGAAGTAGCTTTATCTAAGGTGACTGTAAAAGATAAAGCTGTGTTTTCCCGTCAATTTGCGGCTATGGTCAACGCAGGTGTTGCTTTGGTCAGATGCTTAAATGTTTTATCTGAGCAGTGTAGCAATGCCAGGTTGAAAAAGGCACTTGTAGCAATTAATGCTGAGGTACAACAGGGAACCAGCCTCTCTGAGGCTATGCGTAAACATCCTGATTGTTTTGACAACTTATATATAAGTATGGTTCAAGCGGGTGAGGTCGGTGGTGTCCTTGATGAAGTTTTGAACCGATTAGCAAAGATTCTTGAGGATATTGCACGGTTACAAAACCAAGTTAAAGGAGCTATGGCATATCCCACTGTAGTAGGGATACTGGCAATCATTGTGTTTATTGCGATGACGGTATTTTTGATTCCCATTTTTGCGGGCATTTTCAAGAATCTAGGCGGGGAACTGCCAGCACTGACGCAGTTTATGATGCTGTGTAGTGATGTCTTGAGAAGTTGGAGAATCCTGATACCTATTTGTACTATTATTGCTACTTCTTTTGCGTACAACCAGTATTACAAAACACCAGTTGGTCGCCTGACAATGGATCGTTTTTTCTTAAACGTGCCTATCTTGGGTGACTTGAATCAAAAATCAGCGGTTGCTCGCTTTTGCCGAATTTTTGGAACTTTGACTCGTTCAGGGGTGCCAATTCTTAACTCTTTAGAAATTGTGGCATCGACGGCAGGAAATCAGGTGATTGAAAATGCCATTAATGCTGCTAAAGCAGAAATTCAACAAGGCGGAATGCTGAGTCTGGCGATTGAAAAAGAGAATGTGTTTCCTCCTTTAGCAGTTCAAATGATCAGTATTGGCGAGGAAACTGGTGAATTAGATGCCATGATGATGAAGGTTGCGGATTTCTATGAGGATGAGGTTGAGCAAGCTGTAAAAGCCCTAACGAGCGTTCTAGAGCCTCTAATGATGGTGGGTTTGGCAGGGATGGTTGCTGTAATTTTGCTTTCAATGTATCTGCCGATGTTTGCTGTGTTTGAAAAATTGGGCTAGAAGTCTGGGAAGAATTGGGGGAAGCAGGGAGAGGAGGAACAGGGAGAGATGTCCCCCTTACTTGTTTTGGTCAAAAATTTTCAAGAGTAAGTAGGTCAACATCATTAATTGTAAAACCCCACTCCCGCCGCTCCCCATCAACAGGGAGGGGCGACTTTAGGCTTGATATTTTTTAAGGCGGAGCTACTTATTTTTGAGCGATCGCTATTTTTGAACAAAAACAGTGCGTTAGGAGTAATACCTGCAATCTTAGTCAACCTGCTTTAGGATAGAGATCCAAGCTCAAGATGCGCGATCGCACTTTTGTTGAATATGCCTACTGATCAGGTTAATTTGCCCGTAGATAGTAATGTTGCACCCCAACAGTCAAATAAAGAGCCGTTATTGGGAAAAGATTTAGCCCAATTAACTACGTGGGTACAACAACAGGGACAACCAGCTTACCGAGGACAGCAATTATATCAGTGGATATATAAAAAAGGAGTGCGATCGCTCTCGGACATTTCTGTATTTTCCAAAAGCTGGCGTGAACAATTGCAGGATGTCTCTATTGGTCGCTCAACGCTGCATCTGCGTTCTGTTGCTCCCGATCAAACGGTTAAATACCTTCTAAAACTTGCAGACAACCAAATTATTGAAACTGTTGGCATTCCGACAGATCAACGCCTCACGGTTTGCGTATCTTCGCAGGTGGGATGTCCAATGGGTTGTGACTTTTGTGCTACAGGTAAGGGAGGTTTCATTCGCAATCTAGAGCAGCACGAAATTCTCGATCAGGTTTTAACTGTCCAAGAAGACTTTCAGCGCCGCGTTAGCCATATTGTGTTTATGGGTATGGGCGAACCTTTGCTGAATACAGAAAATGTTGTAGGAGCGATTAAGTCTCTCAATACTGATGTCGGTATTGGACAGCGATCAATGACTGTTTCTACTGTCGGTATTCCTGGTAGAATTCGTAAACTAGCTCAGGAAAAATTGCAAGTTACCCTAGCAGTAAGTCTTCACGCCTCAAATCAAGCGATTAGATCACAACTTATTCCTTCTGCTCACAAATATCTTTTAGAAGATGTGTTAGCAGAATGCCGCGAGTATGTTGAGTTGACTGGGCGGAGATTGACGTTTGAATATATTCTCTTGGGTGGAATTAACGATTTACCAGAACACGCCGAGGAACTAGCAAGACATTTGCGAGGGTTTCAAAGTCACGTCAATTTAATTCCTTACAATCCTATCCGTGAAGCTGAGTATCAACGCCCTAATCATCGCCGTGTGCAAGATTTTGCGGATGCTTTGAAAAAACTACACATTGCAGTTAGTATCCGCTACTCGCGTGGATTAGAAGCTGATGCTGCTTGTGGACAACTTCGTGCCTCTAAGGGTCTAGCGGAAAAGTCAGTTTAAAAGATTTTTAACCTTTCTACTTAGAGTTTATCCGAAAAATAATTAATCCCTAAAAAACATCTGCGTAGCCTGTGGCAAGCGCAAAGTAATCTGCGTTTATCTGCGGTTAAAACATCTTTAAATCACTTTTAGGATAGACTCTTAGGTGCGTATAAACCAGGGGCATAAGCTTCGATCACTTTCCCTGTGCGAGAGCAAGTCACCATGAAGTAATCACAGCTAGGACATTGTGTGCGAGTTATTTGAGCAGTTAATAGGTGATGACGTTCCCCTTTATCTCCACAATTAGGGCAGCAAATCTCTTGTGTTATACGCATATTCAAACCTCAGTATTTTTAATGCCTACAGAAAAAATTAATTATGATGCTGTGGTGTTGAGAAAACGTAAATCAAAAACACAAACTGTATATTAAATAAACAATTCAGAAACCAGCATTAATTTATTATGACGGTATTTATACTTGTATGCCATATAACTTAGGGTAGGGGATCAAGTCTTAATACATTCTTAATACCTGGGGATCGATTCCAAAAATTTTAGGTGGTTAAGCTTATTTTTATAAAATAGTTTTTTACAAGGCATAATCTTGAGCCAAGATTATAGCTTCAGCTTGTTGTTGGCAGTTGGTTGGCAGTTTTACTATAAATGTTGTACCTGCTCCTACTTGACTTTGGATATTAATTTCGCCTTGGTGTAAGTCTACAGATTGCTTAACAATTGCCAAGCCTAGTCCAGTCCCAGGGATTTGACCAACATTAGTAGCTCGATGGAATGTCTCAAATAAATGTTTCTGATCTTCTATGGGAATCCCAATTCCTTCGTCTCGCACCTCAAAAACCACCGTTTCCTCTTGGCAATCACATAATAAATGTACGGTACTACTTGGAGAAGAATACTTAACTGCATTCGTCATCAAGTTATTTAAAATCTGCCGGAGAAGTTTCTCGTCTAAGTAAGCATTATTACCATCGCCTTTACTCACAAAATTAATTTTGTGAGTAAAGGCGATGGTAAGTTCGATTTCACTGACTAATTCTTCACAAAATAAGATGGGATTAAGTAAAACGGGATTGAATTCTTGTTTACCAGCTTCGCTTTTGCCAATAACTAAGACATCTTCCAGCAGTTGGCTCATGGTTTTAACTGACGAGTGAATACGCTTGAAAGCCTTGTTTTTTTTCTCTTGATCCCATTTATGGCTGTAATTTTGCAGCAGTTCGCTAGACAAAAGGATTGTGCTTAAGGGTGTGCGAAATTCATGGGACACCATTGATATAAAGCCAGATTTAAGTTCATTAAGTTCTTTCTCTTGTTGCAGGGATTTGTTAATTTCTTCTTCGGCTTGTTTACGATCAGTTATGTTTTCTGCAATTCCCGCAATCCGGTAGATTTCGCCAAATTCATTCTGAATGGGAAATTCCCGCGCCCAAACCCAGCGTAAGGAACCGTCAGCGCCGATAATTCGATATTCTTGGTTGAAAAATTCTTGAATTTGATGACTTTTTTCAACTGCTGCGATTACGCGATCGCGATCCTCTAGATATACAGCATCTAACCATGATTGAGGATGTTTGTACAAACTTTCACGATGGTGACCCCACAATTTTTCGTAGGCTGGACTGATATAAAGTACTTGATTTTTCTCTGGATCAAATAGCCAAAATACTTCGTTAATATTTTCTGTAAGTTGACGGAATTGCTTCTCACTTTCTTGGACTGCTTGTAGCAGTTGAGACTGAGAAATGGTAATTGCAGCTTGATTTGCTAGTTGTTGCAACAGTTCAATTTCAAAATTATCCCAGGCACGTTGACTATGGCATTGATGAGCTATCAACAAACCCCAAAGTTCATCGGCATAGATAATCGGTACTACTAGCTTGGATTGTACGCCTAAATCTTCCAAAAATTGAGCGTGGCAAGGGGAAATCTGAGCATTTTCTAGCGCCTCGATTGCCTGAATTCTTCCTTGTCGGTACATCTGATGGTACTCAATGGGAAAAATTTCTGGTAAAAATTGGCGATTTAAAAGGCTGGGTAGGTGTGAGGCGACGGATTCTGTGACGACTGCGCTACCAGTTCCGTCAGGAAAAACTCTTAAAATTAAAACTCGATCTACTTGCAAAAGTGAGCGAACTTCATTTACGGTAGTTTGCAGGATTTCTTCTAGGTGTAATGATTGGCGGATTTTGAGGGTAATTGTTGCTAAAAGTTGCGATCGCTGATTTTGTCTTCGCAATTCTAATTCAGATCGCTTGCGTTCTGTAATATTCCGACCTACATAGATAAAGTTATATAAACCTTCTACTTCTGATTTAATCGCTGAACAAGAAAAGGCTACAAAAATTTCTTCCTGATTTTTTGTATAACAACTTGCTTCTATATTTTGTAAATGTTCCGATTCAAATAGCAAACAAAGTTGGTGTTCTTGAGGCAAGAAATTCGTATTTTTAATAAAATGTGAAATATGTTTACCAATTATTTCTTCTACGCTATAACCTAGTAAAGATTCTGTTGCTTGATTAATTGTTTTGATTATTCCCGATTTGGTTGTTACCAACAAGGCATCACCCATGGCAGCAAAAATTCTATTAATATAATTTCTATAACCTGTAATCGAATTTAATAAAATATTTTTTTCATGGTTTTTTTGCTCTAATTGCTGTTGCAGGAGCATTTTTTCGGTAACATCTTCTAGAAAAAATATTAACTGCTTTTCTAAACAAGTTTCTGTGTTTTTTTTGCTAGTATATAGATCAAAATATAGTGGTTTTTCTTGTTCTAAAAAACGACAAATCCCTTTGATTTCAAAGCTAATATCATGTCCTTGCATAATTAAATTTAAACGCTCTTCAGCACCGATTAGCTCAGGAAAATAGCTGCGAGCATCTTGACCAATTATCAGTTCATTAGGGCAATTAGCAAAGGGTAGTATTCCATCAGAAAAATCCAATATTTCTAGATTTTCACCTAGCTGCAAGTACTGATTATTTCGAGGCAGGAATATTTTTTTTAATGTAGAATTCATGTCTGCTATTCGGTGCAATCGCTTCCACGACTTGATTTGTAGATTTAGCTACCTTGAAACTTACAATTTGAGCAAGTCAGGATAGCAATAAGTTTTATTAATTTCGTGGATTCATATTGACGTTCGATTTTGGCAGACAATGCGATCGCGCATCAGTTCTGTCGTCAGTTCAGCCATATAAATCACCCTTGAGCAAAACTCATCAGAATTTATGATTAATCAAAACTATAAATTTGCCCTGATACCGACAGTTTAACATCCAGGATTAAGGATAAATAAAGTTGATAGCGTAAATAATCTGAAGAAATATCAAACCAGAACCCCTATCCGCAGCTTCGGGAAGGGGTTGAAAAATAGCGCGTTGAGGTTTCAATTTTGTTAGCACTTTCTAGAGGCGCACTATGGTGGGTCTCTACTTATGATTATCGGGTATTATTTTTAACATCTTGCACTAAGCAATCTAATTCCAGTTGCATTTTCTGACAAACTTGTTGATAACAAGCGTCTACATAATCGCGATCGCTTGCCGCCTCACGTCCCCAACGCTCGAATATAATAGGTTTACAGATGCGTGTATGAATTTTTGCAGGTAAAGGAAAGTCTGGTATTGGCCCAATTCCTAAACCCCAAGGCAATCCTAAGTAAATAGGAAATACTACTGGATCAATGCCAAATAACCAAGGCATACCTTGTTGATGTAGTTGCTTTAGTTGTTCGTAGAAATCGGCTAGGACTATGAGTGTATCGTGTGCGCCTTCTGAAATAATCGGTATGATTGGTGCGCCTTCTCTTAATGCCAGTTTAATAAATCCTTTGCGTCCCGCGAAGTTAATTTGATGGCGGAGGTGATGAGGTCGAAATACATCTTGTGCGCCACCAGGATAGACTAGCACTGCTGCTTCTTTTTGCAAACCTGCGATCGCCATTTTGGGGTGTGCCATAACTCCACCACACTGCGCTGCCCATTGAGTGATGATTGGTGGCGAAAGCTTCCAGACAGTAGGGTGCATTAGACCATACGTTAAACGCTCAGTACCAAAGCGCCGATACCAATCATACATACACATAAACATATCCGGTGCAGCCAAACCGCCGTTATGAGAGCCGACTAGCAGCATCTTTCCCTGTGGCGGTATATGATGCCAACCGTCGGTTGTTACCCGAAAGTAATATTTGTATAACCATTCCCAAACGGGCAGGAAGGATTTAATCGCCTGGGGGTCGCGTGCCTCTAGTGACCAACCATCATAACGCTGCTTAGAATTGCTGTTATTTGTTTGGTTGCCTTTAAAAATATCAAAAATATCAAACAACGATCTGTAACCTTTAACCTTAACTTGCGTAGTATAGGATAATCTGTCGCTGAGTTAACTAGCAAATTCCTCTAGTTGTATATTAAGTTAATTTAGGGAAAATTTATGAGTTGGGTTATAGATGTACTATTGCTGTTAAACCTAAGCGAAGTATTTGATGAGGAGACCGAGGAAATAACTGAATCTCCTGCCTTAAACAACTTGAATGCTTGGTTGATAGAGATGAAATACTCTCCTTTAGTAAATCTATCCGACCTAGTAATACCATTTTTCTAAAATAATGCAACAATAAATGGGAGGGTTGGAAGAATATTGTATGAAGGTAAACTATCAAGAAAGAATTAATTTAACAGCAGAGGAGTTAAAAATAATTTTGTCGAAG
>JAESGO010000053.1_pt1 | contig 108909 bp, 96 predicted proteins | sample 9269701 | NCBI WGS metagenome assembly JAESGO01 (sample SAMN15720690, study PRJNA650881) | algae metagenome | isolation source: Hormoscilla sp. CMT-3BRIN-NPC48 and co-occurring heterotrophs from... | place: USA: Clark Mountains Wilderness, California | collected 2010-04-18 | reverse complement strand
GTCAGCGCCAGATCGCCCGAGGCAGTCGCCACGAAAAGGTTGCCGTCCGCATAGCGGGCCGATTGTAGCGCTATGGCGACATTGGCAGGCAAGCCACCCGTCAGCCCGATCGAACCCGATGCCGAAACCGAGCCCCCGGTGGCAAGGCTCGCCGACAATGAGTCGATGACCATCGTGCTTCCGCTCAAGCTCGCCGAGCCGTTAATCCCTTGCAGCCGCAAATTGAGTTCCGGGTCCACATAGCCCGCGCCACTCGTCGCCACCCGCCCGCCGAACTGCGGACTGCTTAAACTACCGCTGATCTGCGCCTCCAGCGTCACCACACCGCTCAATTGCCCGCCGCGATCGGCCACGAACCTGTTGCCGAGCGCCAGCGGTGCCGAACCCTCGACTGTGACATCGAGCCCGCCACCGCTCAGCGGCACCGTGCCGGACCCAGACAGCGTCAATCCGCCCGATCCTTCTGCGCTCAACGACGCCAGCGTCACCACGCTGCCGCCATAGCTGCCGCTGGCCGCCACGTTCAGCGGCGCAATGCCGAACTCGCCGATCGCAGCGGCGTTGACACCCTGCGCCTGCGCTTCGAACTGCACTTGCGGGTCTATGCCAGTTCCGCCGATATTCGCCCGGCCGCTCAGCGTTCCCGCCAGCCCGAGATCCGGCGCCACGGTATTCGCAATTGACAGCGGCAAGGCATCGATATCGAGCGCGATATCGAGCCGCTCTCCCGCCGAACCGGTCGCCGTGATCGATCCCGACCCGACATCGAACCGCAGGGCATCAAGCGTCACGTTCGAGCCCGACACCTGCAACTCCGTCGGCTGCGCCAACCGCGCCGACAATTGCCCTTGCACCAGTTCCGCCTGGTCCAGCGCCAGCCGGTACCCGCCCTTGACGGGCGTCAGCGCACCGGCAATATCGACATTCGTACCGGTCGCCAGCGCCGCCTGCGCGTCGAACGCCGTCGTCGTTCCGTTCTGCGCCGCGTTGGCCACCAGGCTTTCGACCTCGACACCCGCCGCCGCTATGTCGCGTCCATTGATCGACCCGTCGATCACCGGCACGCCAAACAGATCGACGACCGTCGCCGATACATCGGCGGCGCCGATAACAATATCATTCACGGCCAGATCGCGCACATCGCCACGCAGGTTCGCGCCCTGCTTGCCATCAATCGGCTCCAGCGTCACATCAGCATTGACAGCCCCTGAGGCCTCGACCAGCGCCAGTGCCGCAGGCACGGAAACATCGGGCGAGACCACATTGAGCGCGCCATTGATCAATCCGGTCAGCGTTACCCGCGCCAGATCGCCGGTGATCCGCGTACCCGCCGCCTGGAAATCAAGATCGCTCAACACCTGCTCGGCTGGCGTGACATTCACCCCTGCCGAAAGAGCCGTACGGAAACCATCAAGGCCCGCATCGCCGCTGATCGTGCCTGTAAGCGTATCGACATTATACTGCCCGGCAAAACCAAGCCGACCCTCGCGCAACTGCCGTCCGGCCAGCGTGCCGCTCGCCACTTGCGCCTCAAGATCGAGATCGATGACGCTCTCGGCACCCTTTGCCGTTCCAACCAGGCGCAGCGCACCAGAGGCCTGCTCGGACAGCAGCGCCAGATCGCTCAACCCTAGATTGAATGTAAAGTCCGCAATCTCGCTCGAGTAATTGCCATCCGCGAGAACCTGCAATTGCGGGTTCTCGATGCGGAAATCGTCTGCTCTCAGTCCATCTGGACCACGCGCCACCCGCCCGCTCAGCGCGACCGTGCCTGCCAGCAAGCGATCGGCGACGTCATCGTCAATGGCCAGATCGGTGCCATTGCCATCTAGCGTCAGGTCGAACCCGCCCGTTAGCGGCATGATGGACCCATTGGCCCGCAACGACAGCGCGCCATTAAGATCGCGCCCGGCTATCCCTGAGAACGGGGAGATGCTGGAAGTCTCAATCCCGATGCCACCGGTGAAATCCAGCCCGCTGATCTGCCCTGCCAATGTGGCCGTTAGCGCATCTCCGACAACACGGAATTCCGCCAGCTCGACCGGCTGGCCAGCGTTCCACAGACCGGCAATTCCGACGCCAATGCCACTGCCCAGCGCCGCTTCTATTTCCTCTGATGCCGCGATGCCGGTGAGCATGCCATCGCCATTGAACGTCACCCGGCGCGTTGCTGGATCGTTGAGATTGGCAGCCATTCCGCCGACGGTGAGCGCAATGGCCTCGGCCGCAAAGCCGTCAGCGGCATAATTGGACACTGCCAGCGTGGCGCTCCAATCATCACTAGCTTCCCCGCCGAACGCCACCGCCAATTGCGCCGAATCGACCTGTGTCGCACTGCCGGGCACCGGCAAGGTCACTGCCGCACCGTTCGGATCGGCAATGACGGCATTGAGCGCCAAGGTACTGAGGAAATTGTCCGGCGTCGTTTCTGCCGCTGCTTCAAGCGAAAGCTGCCCACCGCTGAGCCGCAGCCCCGTAATCGACAGCCCGCCGCCCGAGCGCACCAGCGCATCGGCAGTCAGCGACGTTTCCGCGCCAAAGAACGGCCGGTACTGCTCTGCCACCAACGTCGACAATGGGCCACGCAGATCCGCATTGACAGCGAAGCCTTCCGCCTGCTGCTGGATCGTCGCCACGCCGCCAAGTGCAGTTTGCCCATTCGCCTGCAGCACTAGATCGGTGCGCAGATCGGACACAGGCCCTTCGCCGTTCAGCGTCAGCGTTACGGCCGGCCGGTTCTCGATGTTGAGCAAATTGGCGATGACGCCATTCTCCGGCTCAACGAGTGACAAGCCCAAGTCGATAGCGTTGGTCTCGCCGGTATAAACGACATCGAGGTCCAGCGTGCCACCCGGCCCATCAAGCCGCACCACATCGAGATTGGTGGTGAGATTGCCATCTTCCAGCGTAAAGGCTCCCGCGAGCGAAATCTGCGAGCCCAGTCCAAAGACATTCTCGCCAAAGGTCACGCTGGGTACGGTGAGTTGCTGCAGGATGATCGCGACAGGAAACTCGGGGATCTGCAGTGTGCCGGCTTCCGCCGGGGGCAAGTTCACGCCCTCGGCTGGTACCGCATTGCGGATGTACTCGATCGAGTCGGCCGTTAGTTCGCTCACTTCCAGCCGCCCGAACAGCAGTGCGCCTTGGTTCCAGGTTAGCCGCGCATTGTTCACCCGCAGCCAAACGCCCTGCTCGTCGGAGATCGTTATCTCACGCACCGAAACGTCAGACCCCAGAATGCCATCGATGTTAGAAATCTGGATTTGCCGCTCAGGCGTCGACAGACGGTCCTGTACGAAATTGGTCAGGAAACCCTTCTCCGCCTCGGTCGCCGTCCCGGCAACCTCCTGGGCAAGAACCATAGGCGCGGCTGGGAGCCCAAAGCCACCGGCAAGAGCAACAACCAGCGCGAACCGCTTGATAGGAGCAAGAATACGCATCATCAGAACGCCTGCCCTATGCCGACATAAATTGCATAGTCCGGATCGCCCTCGCCCTTGTTGAGCGGCACGGCAACATCGAGCCGCAGCGGCCCCAGCCCCGTGTAATAGCGCAAGCCCACACCAGCCCCGAGCCGCAGATCCTCGATCCCCGGAAACTCGTCGCCGGCTACATAGCCGCCATCGAGGAACCCGACCACGCCAATGCTCTCGGTTACCTTGGCCCGAGCTTCAAGCGAGCCTTCCAGCAGATATCGTCCGCCGATGATATTGCCGAACCCGTCATCCACTCCAATTGAGCGGAAGCCGTAGCCACGCACCGAGCCGCCGCCGCCGGCAAAGAACAATCTGTCCGGCGGTATTTCATTGAGCTCGGCGCCCAGCACCGCACCCGCCTTAACCCGCCCGGCCAGGACAAACGGATCGTCTTCGCCGAACCCGAAATAAGTCCGGCCCTCAACGGTCACCCGCCCGGCCGCATTGCCATAGTTGAATTCATAGAACGGCTCTATATCGGCACGCAGATACCACCCGCTGGTCGGGTCGACTGTGTCGTCGCGGAAGTCCAGCGTCGCAGCGCCATAAAGGCCGGCCAGCGCAAAGTCGCGCGTGCCGAACACATCTTCAAATTCGCTGCGCTCGAACTGCGCCCCACCTTCAAGGGTAATCTGGTCGGAGAACAGATGCGTCAGGCCAATGCGGCCCAGCGCCGAAATTTCGGTATATGTGGGATAAACCGTGCGCTCTGCCGAGATGGTCGCAACAAGGTCCGTGTCTGGCGTGAAGATACCTGGCTTGGTGAAAGTTCCGCCAAAGAAATAATCGAACTCCTCGGTCGCGACCGGAAAGCCAATCCCGGCAATCCGTGCATCGAGCCGCAAGCGCTCCGCTTGCCCGAACAAATTGCGCCACAGGTGAAACGCTTCGACGCCCAAGCCATCGATCGTTGAATAAGTCGCGCCGACGCCGAACCGCGCGCCGGGCAACTCCTGCACGATCAGATCATAGGGCAACAGCCCATCGAGCCCAATCGATTCGGCCGCTTCCAGTCGCGCCGCGCGAAACACTTCGAGCCGGTCCAGCCGCTTTTGCGCTCGCTCCACCTCGTTAGGATCGAACTCCTCGCCCGGCGTCAGGCCCGTTTGCCGTCGCACGAACTCAGGGTCCATGCGCTCCGTGCCGCGCACCGTAACATCCCCGAAAGCAGCCTTTTGCCCAGGATTGACTGTGATCGTTACATCAACAAGGTTCGTTGCATGGTCTGCCACCACGTCGCGGCTGGCGATCTCCGCTTTGGCATAGCCCTGCTGCCGCCAGGCTTCCAGCGCGAGGCCCTCGGCTTGCACGATAACGCTGGAGCGCGCCACTTCGCCCACGCCGAAGCCCTGCCCAGCCGGTGAATCCACCTGGTCGAACGGATCGCTTGTGGGTGGCGCTTGGTTGACAATGTCGACGCGGTTGAAATTGAACAGTGGCCCCGGATCGACCACGATGGTGACGGGCACGGGGTCTGGCAGATCGACATCGGGAGGGAGGCTGGTAACTTCGTTCGCCCCGATACGGATGCTTACCACCCCGCCGTAATGGCCTTCTTGGTAAAGCGCCGCCACGATACGCCGGTAATCGCCGCGTGCCTTGGCCAGCAGCCCCGCCGCGCCCGATGCGGGCTCCGCCTCGTCAGCCACCAGCGCCGATGCATTGCGCACCACGCTTTCAAGCTCACCCGTGGCGTTCACCACCACCGAGACCGTGTAGGGCTGTGGGTCAGCGATAACCGCCTCGGCGTCCGCGTCGCTCTGGTCCTCGAACAGCTTGAGGCCGAAAATTTCGAATGCATTAGCGGGCGCCACCAAACTCAAGCCGGCAGCGGCAACGCACAATGCGCCAATACTCGTTACTAATCGCGCGATCTGCAGTGGACCAATTCCCGCCCGTTACGCATCAACCAAAAAAAGGCAGACGCGTAGATTGCCTTCTGGAGCGGAAAGATTGCGTTAAACAAAATCCGCCCGGTTGCGCCGACGCTAAACGCCCGCCCAAGCGGCGTTCGTTTCATGGCGAGTTTAGGGCTGCCCTGAGGCAACAAACAAGTTTTTACCCTTTCAGTCCCTATTTGAGTGCTCGGGCGTGGCCGATGCGCAACGCCTTGCCTGTCTGGCGCAGGTTGACCGAAGCGCCAAATAGAGGCCAATTACCGGCATCTTCGCTCACCCCACGGACCTTGCCATGTACCAGCTGCTTGACCCCAGCCGCTTCGTTGTCTTCATCACCGGCGCCACCTCCGGCTTCGGCGCTGCCGCGGCTAGGCGCTATGTGGAGGCCGGAGGCAAGGTGATCGCAACCGGCCGCCGCCACGACCGGCTGGTCGCACTGCAGAATGAGCTGGGCAAGGACAAGTGCCACATCATCGAACTCGACGTGCGTGACCGCGCCGCGATCGACGACGCAATCGCAGCCCTCCCACCCGAGTTCGCCGGCATCAACATCGTCCTCGCCAATGCTGGCCTGGCCCTTGGCCTTCAGCCCGCCGCCGAAACCGACATCACCGATTGGGAAACCATGATCGAGACCAACATCACGGGCCTGGTCTATACGGTTCGTGCGCTCCTGCCCGGCATGATCGAGCGCGGCGGCGGCCACGTCGTAACCCTAGGCTCGGTTGCCGGCGACTACCCCTATCCCGGCGGCTCCGTCTATGGCGCCACCAAGGCCTTCGTAAAACAGTTCGCCCTTAATCTCCGCTCCGACGTCCAGGGAAAGAACATTCGCGTCACCAATATCGAGCCGGGCCTCACGGAAACCGAATTTTCCCTCGTCCGCTTCAAGGGCGACGAGACCAAAGCCGCCAAGCCCTATGAAAACACCAAAGCCATGAACGCCGAGGACATCGCCGAGACCATCATGTGGTCCACCCTTCTGCCCGCCCATGTCAACGTCAACCGCCTCCAGGTAATGGCAACGACACAGGCCTTCGGCAATTTCGACATCTTCCGCGGCTAATTCTCAGGACTTTCCCCCCAGCACCGTGTCATCCCGGCGCAGGCCGGGATCCATCCTGAGATCGACTTTGAACGCACGCAACTTCCCCATTCCCCTCCGCGTCCCTGATCGCTAATCTCCCCCCATGACCAAACCCGACCCGCTTACCCTTAACTCCTGGCAAGTCATCGCCGCCCTCGACGAGATCCCCGCGGGCACGATCGAGCGCACCACGCTGCTCGATATCCCCCTAGCCCTGACGCGCGACAATGATGGCCGCCCCGTCGTCTGGCGCCGCAGCGACGAAGAAGCCGGTGACGAGATCGACCCGGAAACCATCCTGGATCGCCTCCCCGTCACCACAGGCTACGGCTTCATCTGGACGTCGCTCGGCACCCCAGCCGGCGAGCTATTCCCCATTCCCGAATATTCCGAACCGGACCGCGTCAATATGAGCTGCGGCTCCATCGGCATCCACGTCTCCGCGCCCCGTGCCGTCGAGAACTTCCTCGACATGGGCCACTTTCCCTACGTCCACACCGATATCCTCGGCGCCGAACCCCATACCGAGGTCAAGGAATACCACGTCGAAGTCTCCGAAGAACGCGACGAAGTCCTCGCCACCCGCTGCCGCTTCTTCCAGCCCCGCGCTGCCCTGTCGGCCACCGACGGCATGGAAATCGAGTACGTCTACCGCGTACCCCATCCCTATTGCTCGGTGCTCTATAAGTCCTCGCCCGAAGCGCCCGAGCGGCGGGACGTCATCGCCATTTTCCTTCAGCCCGTGACGCAGGAACGCTGCCGCGCCCATCTGCTGCAGTCCATGATCGATTCCACCTCCACCATCACCGAACTGCGCCGCTTCCAGCAGACCATCTTCGGCCAGGACAAGCCGATCTTGGAGAACCAATACCCCAAGCGCCTCCCCCTCGATCCGCGCTCGGAAACCCCCATCCGCGCCGACAAATCAGCCATTGCCTACCGCCGCTGGCTTGGGCAAAAGGGCATTACCTACGGGGTCATTCCGGCAGCCGGCTGATCCGAGGGCTGCTCCGTACGCCAGGGCAGCTGGACGAACTCATCCGATCGTGGCGCGATCTGCAAACCGGATGACCCATGGCCCTCTTGCCGACCGATCCCACCTGGTACCCCATCGCCAGCTCCGACGACCTCCCGTTCCGCCACGTCTATCATGGCCAATTGCTCGGCCGTGAACTGGCCGTCTGGCGCGCCGATGACGGCAACGTCAATGTCTGGGAAAACCGGTGCCTCCATCGCGGCGTGCGCCTGTCCATTGGCATCAACGAGGGCGGCGAGCTCAAATGCCAGTACCACGGCTGGCGCTATGCAAACCGCTCCGCCGGCTGCACCTACATTCCAGCCCACCCCGCCGACGCCCCGGCCCGCCGCATCCAGAACAAAACCTACCCTGTACGCGAAGCCTTTGGCCTCGTCTGGTCAGCCGCAAACGACGAAATGCCGTTCCAGCCCTTTCCCGGCGCCGAAACCGGCGACTATTTCCCCCTGCGTCCCATTCCCGTCAACGCCACGCCCGAGGATGTGCTAGCCGGCCTGACCGGCCTTGCCCCTGACGATCAGCCCGCCGACCTGCTGGCGCCCATGGCCGTGCGCACCGGCCCGGCGCTGTTTTTTGTCCAACCCGTTGACAGCAACCGCGCCGTGATCCGGGGCCTCCTTTCCGGCCAGCCTGAAGACACGCTCACCATCCTGCGCCACTACAGCGAATTGCTTGGCAAGCTGCGCGACCGCCTTGAACGCGCCGCGCAAAAAAAGCCCGCGCCCGAACCGCTCCAGCCTGCCTTCGAGCAGGTCTCGGTCGATCTCGCGACCATGCCGGACATCGCCATCCCACGCGGCAATACCATCACCGTCGTGGTCAAGCGCAAATGGACTAGCGCCGACGGCGTCATCGCCTTCGAACTCGCCCCGCGCGACGGCCATCTGCCCACCTTCCAACCTGGGGCGCACATCGACGTGCATCTGCCCAACGGCCTCGTCCGCCAATATTCCATCACCAATGGGCCCGGCGATCTCCTCAGCTACATCATCGGCGTCAAAAGCGAGAGCGCCAGCAAGGGCGGCAGCAAGATCCTGGTCGAGAGCGTCCGTGAGGGCGACCTCCTTTCCATCTCGGAGCCGCGCAACAACTTCCCCCTGCGCCGCGACGCCGTCCGCACCGTGCTGATCGCCGCCGGCATCGGCATCACCCCGCTCCTCTCCATGGCGCGCTTCCTTGACAAGTCGAGCCTACCCTACGAGCTCCACTATTTCACCCGCCTGGGCGAACACATCGCCTTCCGCGCCGAACTCGAGGCGCTCCACGGCAAGGTTTATTTCCACACCGGCCGCGCTCGGACGGAAATCTCGCAAACCATCTCGCAAGCCTTGGGCGCATGGAGCCACGCCCAGCACGTCTATGTCTGCGGCCCCTCGGCCCTGCTGGAATCCGTTCGCGTCACCGCAGCCACTCAAGGCTGGCCTGAGGAATCCATCCACTTCGAATACTTCAAGAACGACAAAATCATCGACGACAGCTCGAGTTTCGAAGTCGAACTCGCCCGCTCTGCCATGACCCTCCAGGTCCCCGCCGGCAAGACCATCCTCGAAACCATGCGCGAGGCAGGCCTCCAGGTCCCCTCCTCCTGCGAACAAGGCGCCTGCGGCACCTGCCTCACCGGCGTCCTCGAAGGCGAATGTGACCACCAGGACGTTTACCTCAACGACACCGAGAAACGAACCAACACCGCCATCCTGACCTGCGTCTCCCGCGCGAAATCGGCCCGTCTGGTGCTGGATATCTGATGTTGGTGTCCACCTCAGCTGTTGCGGCTCTGTCTCTCCCCTCCCCCTTGAGGGGAGGGGTCGGGGGTGGGGGTCCATCAGTGACAAACCGCACGACCCCCTCCCCAGCCCTCCCCTCAAGGGTGAGGGTGCGCAAGCCTCTAGGCCAGCTACCATGACCATCACCCTCTACGACTACGAACTCTCCGGCAATTGCTACAAGCTGCGCCTGCTCATGAGCATTCTGCACGTGCGCTACGACATCATCCCGGTCGATTTCTTCCCCGGCCGCCAGCACAAATCGGATTGGTTCCTCAAGCTAAACTCCTTCGGCCAGCTTCCCGTCCTCAAGGATGGTGACCTCGTCCTGTCCGATTCCGGCGCCATCCTCGCCTATCTCGCCAAAAAATATGACGAGACCGGCCGCTGGTTCCCCGATGATCCCGCCACCACCGCCGAAATCCTGCGCTGGCACGCCATCGCCGACGACATCACCTCAACCGCCTCCGCCGCCCGCCTCGCCCTTGGCTTCGACTACCCCTTCGACATCCCCAAGGCCCAAGCCGGCGCCCACCGCCTCTTCCGCCTCATCGACGAACATCTCTGGTTTGGCGAACGCGAAGGCCGCGACTGGCTCTGCACCCCGCCGCACCCGACCACAGCCGACATCGCCTGCTTCCCCTACATCATGCTCTCCGAAGAAGGCGGCATCAGTCGGCAGGGCTACCCCGCCCTCCGCCGCTGGTCCGACCGCGTCCGCCGCATCCCGGGCTTCACCGTTATGTCCGGCATCTTCCCCGCTGGCCGGGCACTTCAAAGCGCCTCAACTTACCCCAGCCCCTCCACACCCCCGGTGTCATCCCGGCCTTGAGCCGGGATCCATCCTGAGATGTGCGCGTGAAAACTCGATCCATCCCTCCCCCTACCAGGGGGAGGTTAGGTGGGGGTACTAGCCCCGCGCCCTCAATCCCGCTATTCCCAAGACAAAACCATTGGAGCACCCCATGATCATCGAGCCCAAAATTCGCGGCTTCATCTGCACCACGGCCCATCCGGTCGGCTGCGCCACCAATGTGCAGCGCCAGATCGATCATGTAATGGTCAAAGGCCCGATCCCTTCAAGCCGCAAGCGCGTCCTGGTGCTCGGCTGCTCCACCGGCTATGGCCTCGCCTCCCGCATCGTCAACACCTTCGGCAGCGATGCCGACAGCGTAGGCGTCTCGTTTGAGCGCCCCCCGGCCGAAGGCAAGACCGCCTCGGCCGGATGGTACAACAACCGCGCCTTTGAAAACCGCGCCAAGGCCGCCGGACGCAAGGCAATCACCATCGAAGGCGATGCCTTCTCCGATGCAGTCAAGGCCGAAACCATCGAAGCCATCAAGGCCAATCTCGGCCAAATTGACCTAATCGTTTATTCCCTCGCCTCCCCCGTCCGCACCGATCCAAAAACCGGCGAAACCTATCGCTCGGCCATTAAGCCCTACGGCACCTCGGTCACCTCCAAGACGCTGAACACCACGACCGGCGAAGTCTCGGAGATCTCGGTCGAGCCCGCCACCGAGGAAGAAGCCGCCGCCACTGTAAAGGTCATGGGCGGCGAGGATTGGGAGCTCTGGATCGCCGCCCTTGCTGATGCAGGCGTGCTGGCCGATGGTTTCCACACCCTCAACTACACCTATCTCGGCAGCGAGTTGACCTGGCCCATTTACCACAAGGGCACTTTGGGCAAGGCCAAGGGCGACCTCGACCGCGCCGCGGCCGCCATCCGCGCCCGCTTCGGTGATGGTGCCGCCAACGTCGTCGCCCTGAAGGCGGTCGTCACCCAGGCCAGCTCCGCCATTCCCGTCGTGCCGCTCTATGGCACGCTGCTGATCAAGGTCATGGACGAAATGGGCATCGGCGAAGGCACGATCGAACAGATCGACCGCCTTTTCCGCGACAAGCTTCAGGGCAAGCCCACTCTCGATGACGAAAACCGCATCCGCGTCGACGATTGGGAACTTTCCCCACCCGTCCAGGCCGAACTCAAGAAACGCTGGGCCGCCCTCACCACCGATAGCCTCCCAGCTCTAGCGGACCTGCCGAAATACCGCGCCGAATTCCTAAAACTCTTCGGCTTCGGCCTCGGCGGGGTAGATTACTTGCAAGACGTTGACCCGCAAGTGGTGGACTAAAGCTTCTAACCAGTCACCACTCCCACCCCACCCCCGATGTCACCCCGGGCTCGACCCGGGGCCCATCCTGAGATGTCCTTCGACGCACATACGCACTGCAAAGATCAAGCCTTCACCATCCTGATCTGATCATGCTGTGCACAAAACAGCGCTGCTCCGGGCACGTCTTCAACATCCGTCCGCTTTGGGCGATATGCAATCGCTTCCCCGATCGCCATGATGCGCTGCCGGTCGCTTGCACTCACATCTGCCTCGAGCAGCACCAATTGCGTCCAGTCGACGGCTGAAATGTTCATCACCACCTCGAGCCAGAGCCGCCCGTCCTCGGTCTGCGCCAAAATCCAGCGCCAGCTCTCAAAGTCGAACACGACACCAGCCAACTTGGTCGCGCCAGAGCACACCAGCACCTTATCGCCAATCGCGATCAACGCTCCACGCCGTCAGGCGGATAGCGATGCTCCTCACCCTGCCAATCCCGCACGGTAAAACACCCATCCTCACCCAAAATCTCTGCTGCCCCAATATCCGCTTTCCCATAACCACCAGGGATATCGAGAATATACGTCGGCTGCGCCAATCCCGACACCCGCCCCCGCAATCCCGCGACCAGCGCCTGCCCTTCGGCAATACTCAACCGAAAATGCCCAGTCCCCGGCGCGAGATCAGGATGGTGCAAGTAATACGGCTTTACCCTGTTCTCGACAAAACAGCGCATCAGTTCGGCCAGAGTTTCCACGCTGTCGTTGACGCCCCGCAGCAACACTGACTGGCTCACCAGCACGATCCCACCCTCCACCAGCCGCGCCACGGCCGCCTTGGCCCCGTCCGAAAACTCGCGCGGATGATTTGCATGCAGCGCCAGGTAAATCGCCTTGCCGCTCGCCTTCAGCGCCCCGACCAAATCGTCGTCCACCCGCTCCGGCTCCACCACCGGCACCCGCGTATGAAACCGCACGATCTTCACATGCTTGATCCCCGCCAGCCGCCCCGTGATCTCCCGCAGCCGCCGCGGCGACAGCACCAGCGGATCACCACCCGTCAGGATCACTTCCCAAATTTCCGAATGCCCGGCGATATAGGCGATCGCCGCATCGAGCTCCGCCCCAGTCAGCGACCCCAGCCCCTGTGGCCCCACCATCTCCCGCCTGAAGCAAAACCGGCAATAAACCGGACACACATGCACCGCCTTGAGCAGCACCCGATCGGGATAGCGATGCACGATCCCCTTGACCGGCGAATGGCTCAAGTCCCCGATCGGATCTGCCATCTCCTCCGGCACCGTCACTAGCTCATCCACCAACGGCACGAACTGCCGCGCAATCGGATCATCGGCATTGTCTTTGTCGATCAGCGCAGCAACAGCCGGCGTAATCCCGATTGTGTAATTGGCAGCAACACCTTCGAGCGCACCTGGTTCTTCAATCAAACCGGCAGCAAGAAGCTCTTCGACGCTCTTGATGCCCGTCCCCTTTCGCCCCCTCCCCCTTGCGGGGAGGGTCGGGGAGGGGGTCGCTCGTGTAACCTCAATGCTCACTCAGCCACCTCAGCCCAAAGCACCGCCTCTATCCGTGGCGCCGCCGTCGCCAGCATCACCAACCGGTCAAAACCCAACGCTACCCCGCTTGCCTCCGGCATCATCTCCAGCGCCGCCAAAAAATCTTCATCCACCGGGTAGCGCTCCCCATAGATGCGCTCTTTCTCCGCCATCTCCGCCGCAAACCGCCGCCTTTGCTCCCCCGCATCAGTCAGTTCGCCAAACCCATTAGCCAATTCCACCCCACAGGCATAAAGCTCGAACCGCTCCGAAACGCGCCGGTCATCCGCCGCCCGCCGCGCCAGCGCCGCCTCGGCCGCAGGATACCGGTCCAGCACCGTCACCTGACCATTCCCCAGCTCCGGCTCCACCTTCTCGGTCAGGATCAGGCTGAACAGATAACTCCAGCTCCGGTCTTCCGGCACAGCCATGCCCAGCCCCGCCATCTGCCCCGCGAGTGCCTCCCCATCGGTGACACCCTCGCTGTCCATGGTCGCAAATAAATCCACACCGGCATACCGCGCAAACGCCTCGACCACGCTCAGCCGCTCGGCTTGCACAAACGGATCGCACGCCCGCTCGCGATAACGCAAAACACTGGTACCCGTCGCCTGCGCCGCCAGCCGCAACATCGCCACGCAATCGGCGATCACGGCGTCATAGGCTTCCCCTACCCGATACCATTCCAACATGGTGAACTCGGGATGATGCAACGCACTCCGCTCCCGGTTGCGCCACACATGCCCCAGGCTCGCAATCCGCTTCTCTCCCGCCGCGAGGAGTTTCTTCATCGTGAACTCCGGCGAGGTATGCAGATACATCGTCTGCCCCACCCCATCGTTGCCAATCATCACCGTGCCAAACGCATGCAGATGCGTTTCATTGCCTGGCGAGCGCTGCAGCGCTGGCGGATCGACCAGGAGGAAATCGCGATCAACCAGATAGCCACGCACGGCCGCCTCGATCCGCCCGCGCGCCAGCAGGATCGGCCGCCGATCCGCGTGTCGGCTCGGCGTCCACCATGGCGAGGGCTTGTCGATTGGTTGGCTCATGCGACCTTTATCACGGGCAGGCTGGCAGTTTTGGCTGAGATGAGGTAGTTGGCGCAACGAACATGAATTCAACAAGCGCCGGACGGCCCAGCCTCTAGTACGCGCTTGGAAAACGAACAAGGAAGAATAATGGTCAAGGTCATCGCCTCCTCGCTGCGCAAGGGCAATGTCGTCGAGCAGGACGGCAATCTGCATGTCATCCTGACGGCCGAAAACGTCCACCCCGGCAAGGGCAATTCCATCACCAACGTCAACATGCGCCGCATTTCGGATGGCGTGAAGGTGGTCGGCCGCTGGCGCACCGTGGAAATGGTCGAAAAGGCCGACGTCGATGATCGCGAATATGACTACCTCTACTCCGATGGCGAAGGCCACCACTTCATGGAGCCTTCGACCTACGAGCAGATCACCGTTTCCGACGACGTGATCGGCGACCAGAAAGCCTACCTTGTTGACGGTATGAAGGTTCATCTCAAGACCTTCGAGGGCACAGCTCTCTCCATGGAACTGCCCCAGCGCCTGACCTTCGAGATCGTCGAGACCGAACCCGTGGTCAAAGGCCAGACGGCCTCCTCGTCCTACAAGCCAGCCGTGCTCAACAACGGCCTGCGCGTCATGGTCCCGCCCCACATCGGCGCCGGCACCCGCATTGTGATCCTCACCGATGACAATTCCTACGTCGAACGCGCCAAGGACTGATGGCTTTAGTCCGGCACAAAAAACGGGCCCTGACGGGCCCGTTTCTGTTTCAAACCACTAAAGCAATTAGGCGGCTTTCTTGTTAGCCTGGGCTTCGGCCAGCTGCGTGAGCTTCTGGTCGGTTGCAATTTCTTGCTGCAGGTTCTGGTCGATCAGGTTCACCGCATCGTTCATTCCCAGCTGCTGCGCCCAGCTCTTGAGCGTACCGTAGCGGGCAATTTCATAGTGCTCGACAGCCTGGGCGGACGCAGCAAGGCCGGCATCAAGAGCCTCGGTGCCCTTGTATTCGGTCATGATTTCCTTGCCTTCCTCGATAATACCCAAGATGGCATCGCAGGTCTTGGCACGGGCTGGCTTCCCGAGCAGCTCGAAAACCTGTTCGATGCGCTCGATCTGGCCTTCCGTTTCTTCCGCGTGCTTTTCGAAGCCCGCTTTCATCTCAGCCGAGGTCGCAGCCTTCGCCATTTTCGGCAGGGTCTTCAGGATCTGCTTTTCAGCGTAGTAGATGTCCTTGAGCGTATCGAGGAACAAGTCGTTCAGGGTCTTATCAGCCATTTCTCGTCTCCAGTTACGGGATGATAACTGCCGACTCAACGGCGCTCCCCCTTTAGGGTTCCGGCCGAAATGATCCTGTCTGGTGTTCCGCGCGTACCCGGCTTAAGCTTCCCCAAATCGCATCGATTGCTCCCCTAACATGACCGCTTCGCTCTACCCTGCCGGCTTCTACGAGAACCGCCGCGCCCATACTTCCTACGCTGCAAGGTGCCTGCTCGGCGCGCTGCCGGCCGAATTGCCACGCACCAGCGTTGCCGACATCGGCTGCGGTACCGGCACCTGGCTTGCAGCGGCTCTCTCCATGGGTAGCCAATCAGCGTTCGGCATCGAGGGCGACTGGGTCACGAACTCCATGCTGGACGATCCCCGCATCGATTTTCGCCCGCACGATCTCGAGCAGCGGTTCACTGGGCCCCGCGTCGACTTCGCCATTTCGCTCGAAGTGGCCGAGCACCTATCGCCAGAGCGCGCCGAAAGCTTCGTCGCCGACCTTGTTGCCCTTGCCCCAGCCATCCTCTTCAGCGCGGCCATCCCTGGCCAAGGCGGCGTCGGCCACCGCAACGAACGCTGGCACAGCTATTGGGCGGAGCTCTTCTCCGCTAAGGGCTACACCGCCCACGATATCATCCGGCCGATCGTCTGGGCCGACGACGCCATCCCCGCCTGGTACCGGCAAAACGCCATCCTCTATTTGGACGATGCATCGCGCCGCGCGCTCGCCCTCACCCCTGCCGATCCCGCCGAACTCGACCGCGTCCACCCCAGCTTCTGGGAACGCGCCAACCGCGAACTCCGCTACGCCAACGCCCTGCCCGAGTCAGAAGTCCTGCGGCGGCAAGCCGAACAAGCACAACAGTAGGCTAGCCTGATCTCACCGAGCTAGGCGCAGCTTCGGACTATGGCCAGATGTCGCTCAAGGCGCTGGGTAGTCCCTCCCCCTCTCATGGGGAGGTTAGGTGGGGGTCCGCGCCGCCCACAGTAGCCCCCGCCGCAAAATCTCGCGTACCGGCCCGCCCGCTAGCTCATCTGCCGTATGCCCAAGGGAGGAATAAAACACCTTTCCCCGGTCATGCATCGTTGTGAACACCACCGGCATCACCACATTCTTGCGCCAGGGGTGGAATTCGCCCGAAAAAGTCGTCGTTGCCAACACCTCAATCCCTGGATCGTAATTGAGATAATACTGCTCCGATGTGTGCTCGAAGCTCTCGATTCCGGCCATAATCGGATGCTTCGGCTTGGCCACATCCACCCGGTAGGTGATGATATTGCCCGGATGCTGCACCCAATAGCAGCTCGCCGCGTAACGGAACGGCACCGACGCTCGAAAGCTCGTCGCCAGCCCCATATGGTACCCAGCCAGCCCTGTCCCCGCCCGCACCGCATCGATCAGCTTGGCCATCTTCTCTGGCGCCAACGTACCGTCGGTAATCACCGGCACGACAAGATCGTTGCTACCCACATCCTCAGCCCCGAGCGCATCATAGTCCGGCGTGACCCTTACCGCGAAGCCCTCGGCTTCTAGCAGTTCCCGCACCACATGCGCCCCCCGCTCGGGCGTATGCAACTCCATGCCGCCCCAAACCACGAGGGCTTTTCTCTCCCCGCTCACAGCCCCAGCCCCACAGCCTGCGTCCGATGCACCCCCTTCGGCACGAATGCAAAATCAGCTTCAATCCCCAGCATCATTGCCGCCAGATGCACCACCGACAGCCACATCTCCGTGCCCTGCAAACTCGGCACCTGGCCATCGGCAAAGGCATAACCCTGCCCCCCCACCCAGCGCTCCTCCGCCTGGGCAATGACCGCCGCTGCAATCCCTTCCGCCTCGGCCCGGCGGTGATCGGTTTGCTGCAAACACAGCAGCAGTGGATGGATCGTGTCGAGCAGATTGCACGCCGTATAAGTAGCCCCCGAGAACCCGCCATAATTGCGGTAGTTCAGCAGCACCGTGTCGATCGCCCGCTCTGGATTGGGCACCGGCAGTCCGAACTGCGCATAGGTGCCGCGCGTCAGCCGGTAAAATCCGTTGACCGGCTGCAGCCAGCCCTGCTCGGCCGTAGAGGAGCCCCAGACCCCCGTTCCGCGATCTTGCTTCAGCGCCAGCCAGCCAAACAGCGTCTCTCGCGCCCGTCCAGTCGAATGGTAGCGCGCGTTGAAATAGAGCGCCGTGCCAATGGAGTCGATAACAGCACCTGCCGACCAGGCTCGCTCCCGCCAGGGCAGGCTCTCAAGCCACTCGCAAAGCGCATCAGCCGGCAGCTCCACCGCGCTGATAGGGTACAACGGCCGCCCGCCCAAAACCTCGATGGCATAGCCGACCGACAGCACATTGTAGATCGCCAGGCCATTGTCGCGCATCGCCTGCCCCGGCGCTGGCGGCTGGTGTGGATCGGGAAACAATCCGGTTTGTGGATCCTGCAATCCCTGCAGATGCGACAAAGTCGCCGCGACATCCAAACCTTCGGGCAATGTGTCAAAACCCGCAGCGAGTTCAATCGCGTCGTTCAAATGCCGCGCGCTGCGCCGCACCTGCCCGTCCGCCTCCCGCGACACATACTCCCCATTCTCGTGGTAAGCCGCCAAGACCTCGTGCACCTGCGCCTTCGCCGCTGCTCCCAGCCGTGCCAGTAAGCTCACTGCATCAGCCTTCGCGGCCCGCCCGCGAAAGCGCACCACCTTGGCCGGTACACCCGCAACGATCGCCATGGCCGGCACGTCCTTGCTCACCACCGCGCCCGCCGCGATCACCGCGCCACGCCCGACACGCACCCCATCGAGCACCACTGCATTGGCCCCGATCCACACATCGTTTTCGATGGTGATCCCAAGGCTCTCATGCTTTTGCCTGTGAATAGGCACTTGGGGATCATCAAACCCATGGTTGAACCCGACGATCGACACATGGCTTGCGATCCGCACCCCATCGCCACACCGCACCTTGCCCGAGATCATGGCATAGGGGTTGACCGTCGTATGGGCACCAAACTCCACGTCGCCCCGTACCAGCGCATGCCCGGCAATCCAGGATTGCTCCCCCAGCACCAGGTGCGTCGTGAAGATCGCCGCCGCCGCCGCTACATAGGCGGTAGGATGAAAATGTGCCCCCGCTATGTCCTGCCATCGCGCCTGTCGGGCCCGATGCGCCGGACTCTCGATTTCCGCCGGCGTCCGATCCCATGTCAAAAACTGCAGCCGCGCCTCGCGCTCAGCTACGGACGGATCCAGATCAGCACTGGATGTATCCTGTTTAAAGGCTGAACTCATCACGCCAATCTTTCCAACAGGGCCGGTTCGATTTCGAACTCCAGCGCCTCGTCCCGGACGAACCGCTCCACCTCCTTAACCGCCATTTCTCCCAGGCGCAGCCGCTCCATGCCCACCGCCCCCGCCACATGCGGCGTCAGGAACACATTGGGGAGCGAATAAAGTGGCGAATTCGCCGCCGGTATCTCCGGCTCCGTGACATCTATCACCGCATGAATGCGCCCGGTTTGCAGTTCCGCGATCAGCGCTGCCTCGTCCACCAGCGCTCCACGAGCTGTATTGATGAAGCCCGCACCGTCCTGCATTAAGGCGAGCTCCCGCGCGCCGATCATGTGCCGGGTCGAGGGGAGCGATGGCGCATGAATGGACACCACATCCGAGCGTGCCATCAGCATATCGAGGCTCACCAGTTCGCAATGCTCAAGGATCGGATCGCCTGAGCGCACGAAGGGATCGCTCAGCAGCACGGTAAAATCGAACGCTTGGAGCAGCTTGGCAACCTTTCGGCCAATGCGCGAAGCCCCCACTAGCCCCACCACCCGGCCATAATTGCCAATAGGCTCGTTCATCAGGGCATAACTTGTCCGCCGCATCGGATCGCCCCGATACCGGTCACGCAGTTCGAACACCCGCTTATTGGTAAAAATGATCGACGCCAGCGTATATTCTGCCACCGGCACCGCATTGGCATCGGCAGCATGCGTCACCCGGATCCCGGCTTCATAAACAGCCGGTTCAAGCGTGTATTTGACCGTACCCGCCGCATGGGCAATGAGCTTGAGGCGTGGCGCACTGCGCACCACCTCGTCGCCCACGGTCGGACAGCCCCAGCCCGTCACCAGTATGTCCACCTCAAGCAGCACGGCACGCGCCTCGGCGCTGGTGAACTCCTCCAGCGGCGCCTCTTGGACGATCTCGCAGCACTGCGCCAGCCGCCGCAGGGCCGCGCTGTCAAACACATATTTGGTCTTGTCCGCCGCCATTGCGAAGGCGAGTTTTGGTCGCATCAGAACCGCTCCGGCACCAATATGGCGCTGACATCCTGCCCTTGGTGGGCGAAAAGACTTTCCAGTTGCGCGATGTCTGGCGCGCCCGGCACCCGGTTCAGCGCCGCATCGGCATCTGCTCCACTCGGCAGCGCCATGGCCGCGGTCACCAACACCGTCGTTCCCGCAGGGATCTCGCCGCGCAATTGTGGCACCAGCGTCTTGGCAACGATCAGATTAGTGTTGGGAAAAGGCTTGTGCGCCCGCCCCGCACGTTGTCCCGAAAGATCAACGATGGCGCTCACATCGGTCCGGCTGCGCGCCACGGCGCGCCCGGCCTCCTCTAGCAACTCGTCCGCGTTCAGGTCTGCCCGCCCAATGGCAAAGCCACCTTCCGTTGCATGCAGTGCGCGTGGGGTTTTGATCCGGTGCACGCGGACGTGCCACGGATTGGCCGGCAGCAGCCAGGTTTCGATCTCCACATCGCTCCAGGGCTTCCAGCGCGAATAAAGCGTGTCGCCCGCGATCTGCGCTGCCTCGTTGGCCTCGCGCACCCGATAGTGCCGCCCATCGTCGGACAGCGCCAGCGCTCCATCGAACACACCCATATTGTAGGCGCGCTCATCCACTTCGACCGAAAAGCCATAGCGGGACGAATAAACGAACTTGGCGTATTTCTCGGTGCCGTTGCGCATCTGCCAGTTCTGCTGCCCACTTGACAGCGCCACCACATTGCCCGGCGTGTGCATCATCACCATGCCCGGGTGCTTGAGCGGCACCGGCGCCTCGTCTGTTGCCGCTTCTGCTTCTTCCGCCGCCCAGAATGGATGATCCTCTGGGAGCGCCAGCGGAAGAAAAGCCTTGAGCGCCCAATAGGGCGATCCTGCCGAATTATAGCTCTCGCTCATGAACAGGTTCGGGTAGCCATAGCCCACCGAAAGAACACCATCACGATTGGCAATCGGCTTGTCCGCCCACCACCGCAGATGGCGCAGGAACTGGCCCTTGATCTCGCCCCAGGGCAACGCCTCGAGATCAGCAAAGGCCAGCGCCCCCCAGATCCCGCCACAGGCAAATCGGTAGGTCAGGCTCCGCCCAAACGCCAGCGTACCACCCTCGTCATCGAACCAATGCCGGATATCCCGGGCAAACAGCTCCGCCCGCTCCTTGTAGGCCGCGACCCGCTTTTCATCACCCCGCGCCAGCTTGGCATAGATCAGCCCGTAAAAGTGCATGGCAAAAGGAATGTAGTGATCGATCCGGCGGATATTGCCATCGCGATACCAACCATCGCCCAAATAGAACCCGTCCAACTCCTCAAGGTATTTCTCGGTCAGCGACCGGTCAAACTCGACACCGCATTCTTCCAGCCCCAGATCGACGAGAATGCGGAAGAACTTCCAGTTGTTGTCGGCGTAGTCGAACTGGCGCGCATGCTTGAGATAAGCCGCCAAATTGTCCTTGGCCTTCTGCTCCAGCGGCTCCCACACCAGATGGGGCAACAGCCGCATGGTGAACCCAATCGCCGCCAGTTCCACCATCCGCTGGTCGGTTGAATTGACCTCGCCCCAATATTCGGGGTGCTGGGGATCGGTGCCATTGGCCAACCCCCGCCGATACAGCGCCCAATGGTCGAACGTACCGCCCCCCGCCGCTAGTGGCGTCAGCCCCCAGAGCGGGCGCGCAAACCCTTCAAGATCGGCCGCTGCCCGGTCAAAATGCGCCGCAGCCCCATCCAGCCGCACCCGCGCACCACCGTCCGAGAAAAACGGCAGCAGGGGGTTAAAGAGATCATGCAGTGCCTTTTCCACATCGGCCCGCGTCTTGAGCGGATTGCCATGGAGCGGATTGGCAGAAACGGGATCATAGGTCATGTGAGGCAAATTCCTTCACGGGCGCGTCGTCGTAGGCGCCCTTCAATTCGAGTTCTTCGGCGAAATGGCAGGCAGCCTCCTGCGGCGTGCCGTTGATCGGGCGCAAAGCCGGCTTCTCTGCCCGGCACACATCCTGGGCGTAGCGGCAGCGCGTATGGAACGGGCAGCCGACCGGGCGATTGCCGAGATAGGGGATTTCCCCGCGCACCTCGGCTTTTCGCCCCTTGCGCCGCAGCGGATCGGCGATCGGCAGCGCCTCAAGCAGCAGTTCGGTGTAGGGATGGCGCGGGCGCTCAAACAGCATTTCGGTGGGCGCATTTTCCACCACATGCCCCAGATACATCACCACCACCCGGTCCGCGATGTAGTTCACCACCCCCAGATCGTGGCTGATGAAAATATAGGTCAGCCCAAACTCGGCCTTGAGATCTTCGAGCAGGTTCAGCACCTGCGCCTGAATTGAGACGTCCAGCGCCGACACCGCCTCATCGGCGATCACCAGCTTGGGGTCCAGCACCAGCGCCCGCGCAATGCCGATGCGCTGCCGCTGCCCGCCTGAAAACGCATGCGGATAGCGGCCTATGGCTTCAGCTGGAATGCCTACCTTCTCGAGCGTCCCAATCACCCGCTCCTCCAGCTCCCGCCCCCGGCAGATCTTGTGGATGCGCAAGGGCTCCGCCACGATGTCGAACACCCGCATATTGGGGTTGAGCGAACTCATCGGGTCCTGGAAGATCATGCGGATATCCTGCCGCCAGGGCTTGATCTGCCGCTTGTTGAGTGCGCTCAATTCCACGTCGCCGCCAGCCTTGGGATGGTACACCACCTTGCCCGCAGACGCCGGCTGTGCCTGGATGATGCACCGTCCGAGCGTGGTCTTGCCACAGCCGCTTTCGCCCACGATGGCGAGGGTCTCCCCCGCCTCCACGTCGAGATTGATGTCGGTCAGGGCATCGAGCCGCCGTTCGGCGCCAAACAGCCCGCCGCTCAGCGTGTAATGCTTGGATAGGTTCTGGACACTCAGCAGCGTGCTCATGCCGGCTCCTCCACTGGAACGCGCGTCAGCAAGTGACACCGCGCATGGTGCCCGTTGCCCAGATCCGTCCGCGCCGGTCGGATCGTGGGGCATGGCTCGAACGCATGCGGGCAGCGGCTGGTGAACGCGCAGCCCTCCGGCCGGTCCTTGGGCGCCGGCACCGTTCCCTTGATTGGCGACAGCCGCACCCGGTCGGCCTTGCGCGCCATCTTGGGAATGGAGCTCATCAGCGCCTGCGTATAGGGATGCTTTGGCTGCGCAAAAACGTCGAAGACGCTCCCCTGCTCCACCACATCACCCAGATACATCACCGCCACGTCGTCCGCGATCTCGGCCACCACGCCCAGATCGTGGGTGATAAACAGCATGGCCATGCCAAAATCGACCTGCAACTGCCGCAGCAAATCCAAAATTTGCGCCTGCGTGGTCACGTCCAGCGCCGTAGTCGGCTCGTCGGCAATCAGCACCTGCGGCTTGCAGGCCAGGGCCATGGCAATCATCGCACGCTGCCGCAACCCGCCCGACAGCTGGAACGGATAAGCATCCGCCCGCTCCCGAGCGCCGGGAATTCCCACCTGGTCGAGCAGCGCCACGGTGCGCTCCCGGGCCTGCTTGGGCTTGAGGCCCTCATGAATGGTCATCATCTCGTCGATCTGGTCGCCGATCGTATGCACCGGCGATAGCGAGCTCATCGGCTCCTGGAAGATCATCGAGATCTGGTTGCCGCGAATGGCCCGCAGCGGCAGGCTGTCCTGCTTAAGACCAGCGATATCCACCGGCGCCTCGCCGTTGGCCTCGAACATGATCTGTCCACGCGGGATTTGGGCATTCTTGTCGAGCAGCCGCAGCACCGCCCGCGCCGTCACCGACTTGCCGCATCCGCTCTCTCCCACCAGCGCCAGCGTCTTGCCCGGCGTCAGGCTCAGGTCCACCTGCCGCACCGCCTCGATATCGGCCTCGTCGGGCGAGGAAAACACGATCGACATGTCGGAAATGGAAAGGATTGGTTTTTGGGTCATGTCACTACCGCCCATGAGGATCAGCCGCATCGCGCAGCCCATCGCCAAAAAAGTTCATCGAAAGAATGATGATCACCACGCACACACCCGGCGCCAGCAACCACGGCGCACTGGCGAGCGTCCGGATATTCTGCGCGTCCTGCAGCAGCGTGCCCCAGCTGACGATAGGCGCCTGCAGCCCCAGCCCCAAGAAGCTCAATGCCGTCTCCGCCAGGATCATGCCGGGAATGGCCAGCGTCGCCGCCGCAATGATGTGGCTCATGAAGCTGGGCACCATGTGCCGCGTGATGATGCGCCAGTCGCTCGCGCCATCGAGCTGCGCGGCAGTCACGAAATCCTCGGTGCGCAGGCTCAAAAACCGCCCCCGCACCACGCGCGCCAACTCCGTCCACCCGATCAGGGACAGGATGATAGTGATGGCGAAATAGGTCTGCAGCGCCGTCCAGTCCTTGGGCATGGCGGCCGCCAACCCCAGCCAAAGCGGGATCGTGGGCATCGAGCGGATGAATTCGATTACGCGCATCACTGCGCTGTCGAACCAGCCGCCATAATAGCCGGCAAAGCCGCCGATGATGATCCCGAAGAACAGGCTCAGCGTGACCCCGGCGAGCCCTATGGACAACGAAATGCGCGTGCCATGGATCAGTCGGCTCAGGAGATCCCGCCCCAGCCGGTCGGCCCCAAGGATATAGAACGGCGCCCGCGCCTCGGTCACACCAATCAGCTTGACCGACATGGGGATGAAACCCGCCAGGAGGTACGGCTCGCTCGGGGCAAAGAACTGCACCGGGATTTCGACCTTAGGATCGACCACAAAGATGCGCCGCATCGCCTTGGGATCGACCTCGGTGGAATAGCCATTCACATGCGGAAAGAACCGCCATCCGCCGTTCTCGTCGGTCGAGAACAGCTGCAAACCCTGTGGCGGCGCATAGGTATAGCGCGCGCTGTAGGCTCCCGGATCTTGCGGCGCCAGAAACTCCGCGAGGATGGCAATCAGGTAAAACAGCGCCACGATCCACAAGCTCACCAGCGCCAGCCGATGCCGCTTGAACCGGCGCCACATCAGCGCCGTCTGGCTCTCACGCTTGGCGCGCTTGATTGGAGCGGCGACAGGAAGATCGGTCATGGTTTCCACAGCCATCTACTTGCTCCCAAACCGGATCCGCGGATCAATCCAGGCCAGGAGCAGGTCCGAAATCAGCGTGCCGATCACCGTCAGCATCCCCAAAAGCATGATGATCGCGCCTGCGAGGAACATGTCCTGCGACGTCAGCGAGCGCAGCAGCAGCGGCCCGGCCGTTGGCAGGTTCAGCACCACGGACACGATAACCGAACTCGAGACCAGCGCCGGCAAAAGCCAGCCAATGGTGGACACCAGCGGGTTCAACGCCACGCGCACCGGATATTTCATGATGGTGCGGAATTCGCTGAGGCCCTTGGCCCGCGCGGTCGTGACATAAGGCTTTTTGAGTTCATCAAGCAGATTTGCCCGCAAGATGCGGATCAGCTCCGCCGTTCCTGCCAGCGACAGCACCAGGATCGGCGCCCAGGCATGGCTCAGAAAGTCCCAAACCCGTGCCGGGCTCCAGCGGGCATTCTCCATTCCAGGCGAAAACAGCCCGCCAATGGTTTCCCCGAACCAGATGAAGGAGAGATACATGAGGATCAGCGCAAAGAAGAAATTGGGAATGGCCAGCCCGATAAATCCGCCAATGGTCGCGAGGTAATCGCCCAGCGAATATTTCCGCACCGCCGCATAGATGCCGATCGGCAGCGCCACCAGCCACATCACGATGACCGCGAGGCCTTCGAGCAGGATCGAATTGCCCAGCCGTCCCCAGATCAAGGTCGTGACGGGCGCCTTCCACTCAAAGCTCTGCCCGAAATCACCGCGCAGCACGATGCCGGAAATCCACTTCCAGTATTGAACAAAATAGGATTCCCCGAACCCATATTGCCGCCGCAGCGCCTCGATGGTCGCCGGATCCACCCGGTCCCCATTGGCGGCAAGCGTTGCGATATAGGTCGTGAGGTAATCGCCCGGCGGCAGCTGGATGATGGCGAAAGCCACGAAACTCACCGCCCATAAAGTTAGGATCATCGCGATCAGTCGCTTGCCGATAAATCCCAGCATGGACGTCTCCTTCGAGCTCGTGTTCTGGCGACAGCCAAACTTGTTATTCCCACCGGGGGCGCCCCTGCCACGATGTCATCCCGGCGGAGGCCGGGATCCACCCTGAGGTTTTACCCCGGTCTCCCATCGCCTGGGTTAAATTCAACGACCTTACGGCCGTGGCACTGTCTCGAGTTGGATCCCGGCCTCCGCCGGGACGACATCAGGAATAGGTCGATGTGCGACGGTCCCTCAGAACGAGAGAGCCTACGAACCATCTCGCCCCATCCCCCTACCCGTCCCTCCTCCTCCGAGGGGGATGCTAGGTGGGGGTTCCCCTTCCCCTCGCGGCGTGGGAGCACCGCAAGGGGCGGGAGGGATCCGTCACTCGGCAGCAAAGTACCACTGGAACGGATCATAGGGAGCCGGGGTGGGGAACAGATAGGCATGGAGCATCGTGGGCGTGATGTTCCGCACATTGTTCTTGGCGATGTAGTAGCCATTGCCCGGCAAGCTCACCCCGATCACCGGGAAGTTCTCCTTAGCGATCTGGAGGATTTGCTTCATCAGCTCGTCGCGCTGGGCCGGATCGCCTTCCTCGCGCAACTGATTGAGTAGATCCATCTGCTGCTTGGCCCAAGGGGCTGGTTCTTCCGCAATCTCGGGACGCGAACCGTTGAACCACTGTGCCCAACGATAAGCCCAGACCGATTCATCGCCTGATGGCATGTAGTAGCGGGGCTCCTGGATCACATCGAGGCCGCCGTCGCCCTGCCAGATCTGTGCGTCATAGTCGCCCAGCGGACGCTTGTCGTAGTAAAGCGTACGGTCGATATTGTTGAGTTCGACATCGATGCCACCGGCTTCCAGCTGCAGCTGGATCAGCTCCATCATGTCAGTCCATTCGGTGCGGAATGCAGCGATGGTGTCGATCGTGATCTGGAGAGGCGAGCCATCGGGCATGGTGTAGAAGCCATCCCCGTTCTTTTCGCCAAGGCCCGCGGCTTTGAACGCGGCATCGGCAGCTTCCGGGTCGAACTCTGTATATTGCTTGGCCATGTCCTCGTCATAGAACGGGGATTCCGGCCGCGGCGCTGCCTGGAAGGGCTCGCCCTGCCCGGTGAACACCACGTCGATGATTTCCTGCCGGTCCAGCAAATGGCTGATGCCGACGCGGAAATTCTTGTTGGAGAACAGCTCGCGCCGAGCTGGGTCAACATGGTTCATGTTGAACTGGATCGTCATCGTATTCATGCTGGACGGAATGTTCTCGCCCAGGCGGTAATCGCCCGCTTCCTGCCCATCAAAGAACAAGGGTTGGTTGGCAACAGTCGCAATGTGGCGATCCTGGAAGTCGATCTCGCCATTGAGCGCCATCAGCGTCAGCTCTTCGAGCGAGTCGGACACGCGCATGTCGAGCCGGTCGATATAGGGCAGCTGGTTTCCTTCGCTATCGACCTTCCAGTAATAGGGATTGCGCACGAAGGTGGCGCGTGAAGCGTCGCCCGTTAGTGGCTGCTCGATCATCCAGGCGTTCATGAACGGCAGTTCGGGATTGGCCCAGCGGATAGTTTCAGTTGCCCATGAGCAACGGTCCGCCATCCAGAGTTCCCAGGTCTCGAACCCGGCTGCCTTGGCGTCCTCGGCAGCGTTTGGATTAGTCCCGGGATAGAACTGGCCACAGTAATCCTTACTTAGCGACACCACGGTCAGCCCGTTGATCGAGGCCAACTCGTCCATGATGATGCCGTTGGGATTTTCGAACACGAACCTGAACGTCGTTTCGTCAACGACTTCCACGGTTACAGGGTTGTTCGGGTTCTTGATGAACGTGCCCACGCCGTAGCCAGGCTCCTTCATCAAATCCACCGCAAACGCGATATCAGCGGAGGTGAACGGCGTCCCATTGTTCCACTTCAGGCCGTCACGCAGCTTGAAAGTATAGGTGCGCGCATCCTCGCTGACTTCCCAGCTTTCCGCCAGATTCGGAATGATCTCTTTCCATTCGCGGTCGTAGCGCACAAGACCATCATAGGCCACCGTGCGGCCGATCCAGGCGTTGTCGAGCCCGCCGCGCAGCGCCGAGCGCCGGGTGCCGCCATAGACGCCAGTGCTTTCCACCGGCTCCACCACCAGTGGGTTCTCCGGCAGGCGTTCCTCCAGCGGCGGTAAGGCGCCGCTCGCCACCATCTCGTCCAGCATAGGCGCCTGCTGCTGCCCCAGGGCGGCGCTGCTCATCATCAGCATGGCAGCCAGCGTTATGGCTATAGCTCGGCCGGCACGATGGCGCCGCCCAGGTTGGGTGTTCATCATGGATTTGCTCTCCCTTGCGGCCGTCTGCTTTCCGGCCCGGCGCCTTATGACGCTCCCTAAAGGCTAGAGCAGAAATTGCGCCAGCGCAAGTATTCTGCGCAAATCACGCAACAAATGCAAATTTGTGGAAATTGATGTTTGTCGCTAGGGGGATAGCACTGGGAAAAGCGCCAGATGCGACGGTCAAAGGGAACAGTCTGCTAACAAGAAGCCGCCATTGGTGATACAAATGCGAGCCGTGAATGCCGCCAGACCAGCTCAGCGATGGGCGAAGGTTTGGACGGTGAAGATTGTTTCGCCTGGCACCAGAGTCACACCGGTTTCCAACTGCTGGATCGCCGTTTCCCCATCCATGTGCTGCGCCAGGAGGCGCACCGCTCCACGACCGATTGATTCGCGATCCACCCGCATGGTGCTCAGCCGCGGCGTCGCCATCCCGGCAATCGGTAGATCGTCGAAGCCGATGATGGAAAAGCTCTCCGGCAGCGGGCTTTCCGGCCCATACAGTGCCTCGAGCATCTCCACCGCCGCAATGTCGTTCCAGCTGAACAAGGCCGTCACTTTATGCTTGCCCGCCAGCAGATCGGCCAGCAACTGCGCCGTATTGCACTCCGCTGTGTTGACGATGGTCCCGGCCGCGCCCGGCGTTGCCGCAATTGCCGCTTCAAACCCGCGCTGGCGTTGCAAGATCGTTGGCCGATAGCGGTGCGTGTAGTGCAAGATCCGCCTGTGTCCGGCATCGAGCAGCCTTTGCGTCGCTTGGTAGGCGCCATAAAAATTGGCTGGCGATACTGAACTCAGTCGCATCTGGGGATCGCTGCCATTGACCAGGACTGCTGGGATATTCTCCTCCCGGCACCACAACGCCAACTCGTCCCAGGCATCGATCCCCGCCAGCAGCACCCCGCCCGCATCGGCCTGCGCAATCTGCTTGCGGATCATGTCGAGCGTGACCACAGCTTCATTTACCAGCCGCACATCCAGCACCATGCCCGCCTCGGCGGCCTGCGCCCGCATGCCTTCCACAATGCCGAAATAGAACCCCGACAAACCACTTGTTGCACTGCCCAGCGGCACTAGTGCCACCGCGCGTTTATCCCCTGCAGCCGTGCCGATGATATGTTTGGACTTATACCCCAGCGTTCGCGCCATACGCTGCACGTCGCGGCGCACGGCTTCGCTGATCCCGATCTCGTTGGCCAGCGCACGCGACACCGTGCTGACAGACACGCCGAGCCGCTCTGCAATATCCGCCTGGTTCGCCCGCTTCTGCATCGCCTGGCCTGAAAACTTGTCCCCCTTACGCAATATTTGCGTTTTTTGAGTAAAGCAAGCCCCGGCAAGGACTTGTTAGAAGTTAAACAGCTTTCCCAGCCAGATCATTTGTTCGCTGTCCTGGAACGGCCCGCCGCCCTCATGGTTGTTAAACTCATACTCCACAATACTTTTCTGCTCCCCGGCATAGGCATTGAACGCCCCATAAACCGTTGAAGGTGGGCAGATATCGTCCATGAGCGCCACCGAAAACAGTGCCGCCGCCTTCGCCTGCCGACCAAAGCATACGCCATCGAAATAGCTGAGCGTTTCGAAGACCTTGGCCTTTTTATCCCTGTGCTGTGCCAAGAAGCGTATAATCTCCCCATAAGGATCGCGCACAGCTTTCTGCATCGCTCGCGGAAAGTCACAAAGGAAGGGCACATCCGGCATGACAGCTGTTACCCGGCTATCGATACCTGCGACTGCAAGCGAAATCCCACCGCCCTGGCTGCCACCGCAAACCGCAATGCGCTCCCGGTCGACGAACGGCTGCTCAATGAGCATGTCGATTGCCCGCACGCCATCGGTGAACACACGGCGGTAATAATAATCCTCTTTGTTTAGAATACCCTTGGTCATCATGCCGGGGATCGACGGCGTCGTTCCCACCGGGTCCGCCGTGCCGCCCATGCTCCAGCCGCTGCCTTGCCCACGCGTATCCATGCGAAAATACGCATAGCCTGAAGCTGCCCAATGCAATTGCTCATGTGGAAAACCCCGCCCGCCGCCATAGCCCAGATACTGTACAACCAGCGGCAACCGCCCTTCGCGCTGCTTCGGCAACACAAGCCACCCCTTGATCGGGTGCCCGCCAAATCCCGGGAAGGTTACGTCGAAGGCTTCAACGAATTTAAGTGTGGTATCCGCTGGAAGGATGCTGATCGGCCCACCCATCGCTCGTGCCTCGGCAAGGGTAAGCTGCCAGAATTCACTGAAATCTAGCGGTGTTGCGACCGTACTTTGATAGGCACCAAGCTCAGGCTGAATGAGGTCGGGAAAGGGCATGGGAATCTCCGCTTTCCCCAACCATGCACAGGTCTATGCCTCCCGACCAGCTATCGGGAGACGCCAAGCACAACTATCATAGGCTCATTGGGAGAATGGAACCGACGCGCGCAGCACTTCACCCGAATTATTGAATTCGACTTCAAAATCAACAGTAATGCCGCCATTGACCAGCACGATCTTGGACCCGATACGCACATCGCTGCCACTCCGGTCACGATCGCGTTCCTGCAGATCAAAGCTGATCTGCTGACCTCGCAGGCGCCCGATCGCCAAGCCGGTAAACCCGGCATTGGAGCTCATCGCTGCTTCATATTGCTGCTGCTCGTCATTGTAGGCGATCGTGCCGCTAATCGACAGATTGGCGCTCACGAGGCTGCAGCGCCCTGTATAGTTAACCTTTTCAGCGTTGCCTTTGGCGATGCTGAGCCGACACGTAAACGCCTCGGACTTGCCATCCCCCACCAGGGCCCCTGCCCCGCGCCAATCACCGATATAGGAGGTCAGCACGGCAAGTTCATTTGGTCCGGCCATTGCCGGCGCTATGCTGACCAGCGCCAAGGGTGCTGCCAGGGCAGCGGCCAACATCTTTGATCGTTTCATCATGTGAAATAAGCTTCCAGCGACGGGCGTATTGGACGGAGCCTATATTGTCTGAGCTTTGGAGAATGTCGAGACCGCTCTATATGCCTTAATCGCTTCTTTTTTCCCCGAGGATACAGGGGTTCCATCAGTCTAACGCTGACAGACCATTCTGGTCGCCTGCACAATATTAGTTTACTCCTTGTGTGGCATTATTATGCGGCCTTCGCCCCCACGGGCAGCACAGAAAGTGGATTTGGCTCTTGCATACGACCGCACCAGCGATCATCGATGCGAAAAGCGTCGTTTACTCCCTCGAGATTGCATCTCGTACCCTCCATATCTGCAAGGGCGTCTCGCTGCGTGTCGCCCCTTCCGAGGTCGTCGCCATCGTTGGCCCATCCGGAAGCGGCAAGACCTCGTTATTGATGCTGTTGGCAGGGCTTGAGCGCGCTACCTCCGGTAAAATAGTCGTCCAGGAACAGGATCTTTCGGCCCTGGGCGAAGACGATCTGGCCCGCTTCCGCCGCAAGTCGCTCGGCATTGTTTTCCAGAGCTTTCATCTCATCCCCTCGCTGACAGCACTCGACAACGTCGCGCTGGCGCTTGAAATTGCCGCTCCCGAACTGCCCTTGCCGCAGATCAGGGCACGTGCGGCGGAAGCCTTGACTGCCGTGGGCTTGGGCAATCGCCTCGAGCACCGGCCCACGGCCCTGTCCGGCGGCGAGCAGCAGCGCGTGGGGCTTGCCCGCGCCATGGTCGCCAATCCGCCCCTTCTGCTGGCCGACGAGCCGACCGGCAATCTGGACCAGACCACGGGTGCCGTAGTGGTCGAGCTCATGTTCGACCTTGCCCGCAAGAACGGCACCGCCGTTGTTCTGATCACTCACGACCCAGCCCTTGCAGCTCGCGCCGACCGCGTCTTTACCATGACGCAGGGCGAGCTGACAGAATCCACGGTTCTCGGCTGATGCAAGCGTTTTGGGCGGCTGTCCGCATCGGCCTGTTGGATCTGCGCGGCGACCTGCGCCGCTTCATTCTGCTGATCGTATGTCTGGCTGTTGGAACGGCGCTGATCGCCGGCGTTAGTTCCGTTGGCGCCAGCATTGCCACCGCCATCGATGCCAATGCTGCCGTGCTTATGGGCGGCGATCTGGAGCTCTCTCGCGCTGACCGGCCTGCGACCCCTGATGAACTCGCCATCATGGAAGGCTTCGGCGCCGTCGCCAGCGTCATCGACACCAATGTGCGCGCTCAATCTGCTAGCGGCGACGCCTTTGTGGATCTCAGCGTCGTCGGGGATAATTATCCTCTGGTTGGCGCGGTTCAGAGTGCGCAACTACCTGCCGGCACTTCCATTGCCGCTTTCCTGGCACCCCAGGAAGAGGTATTCGGCGCTCTGGTTGATCCGCTCATGCTCGATCAACTTGGCATTGCAGTAGGCGATCGCTTTCAGCTCGGCGGCACCGAATTTGAGGCCCGCGGCACACTAGCCAAGCTCCCCGACGCGGCCGTGCGAGGCTTCCGCCTTGGCCTGACAACGCTCGTCACCATTGAAGCCTTCTCCAACATTTCCGATCGCACTTCACCCCTTCCAGGCCTTGGAAGTTGGTTCCGCTACAAGATCCTGCTCGATGGGCAGGACGCTGAAGATACCAAGCCGGCCGTCATAGCAGCACTGGCCGATAGCGCCTGGACAATTCGCTCCGCTCGCGATGGCCTGGGCCCCATGGTGCGCTACTACGATCTTTTCATGCGCTTTCTAGTGATCGTCGGCCTGGGATCCCTGCTGATTGGCGGCGTCAGCGTTTGGAGCGGCATGCAGGCCTATATAGCCGAACGCGCCAACGTCATCGCCATCCTGCGCAGCATGGGCGCTGATCGCTCCCGCGTTTTCATCCACTTCTTCTCACAAGTCGCGTGCCTTGCGGCCATTGGTGTCGGCATAGGCCTGCTTATCGGCGGCGGCATCGCCTATCTGGTGCTGCCATTCGTAGGTCAGGCGGTAGGTATCGCGCTAGGCTCCGCGCTGCATCTCCAGCCTTTGCTCGTTGCAGCGGCAGCCGGCTTCGTCACCGCATTCGCCTTCTCTTATCTGCCGCTGCAGCAGGCCCAGACGATTCGCCCGGTGCACCTGTTCCGCTCCAAAGGCCTGGCCGCGCCGCCAGTCGATTGGTCCCAGCTGCTGGTGTCATGGCGCATCGTTCCATTGCTGCTGGCTGGGCTGGCTTTCTTGCTGCTGGCCTACGCCATGACCGAAGATGCCCTTCTGGTCGGTGCCTTTGCCTTGGCGAGCATACTTGCCGCGCTTGCGTTCCAGCTTTTCGTTTGGCTCGTGCAGATAGCGCTCAGGCGCTTGCCCGATGCAGCATGGCGCATCCCGCGCCATGCCCTGCGTTCCATTTCAAGCGTTGGAGCCAATGCATCCTCTGTCGTCGTCTCGGCCGGCATGGCTTTGACGATGCTGATTGTCGTTTTGGTTCTCCAAACTAATTTGCGCCAGGAATTTCTGGGCGCCTCGGCCTTCGATGTCCCAACCTTCGTTGCGTCCGACCTTTTCCCTGACGAGGTCGAAATGCTTGAGGACCTCTCCGGTCCAGGCACCGACATCCCCTTCTTTGTCGCCACGCCCATGTTGCGTGGCGCCTTAACCGCCATTAACGGGGTTCCCGCGGATGATGTAGAGACCCGCGGGCCGGAGGCAACGTTCCTACTGTCAGGCGAAGTGCCGCTCACGTACCGCGACCAGATGCCCATTACATCCAAGCTCACTGATGGCGATTGGTGGCCCCCCGCTTATCAGGGGTCCGCTCTGGTGTCCCTCCATCAAAGCCTGCGCTCGGGCCTTGGCGTCGACATAGGCGACACACTGACCTTCGTCATCTTTGGCGAAGACATTACCGTCGAGGTCGCCAACTTCCGTGACTACTCATGGCAGGGCGGCATCGACTTCCTCGCCACCTTCTCTCCAGGCGTGCTGGAGGCCTACCCAACGACCCTGTTCGCCGCCGTTACTGCCCTGCCCGGCCGCGAAGAAACAGTTGAACGCGAACTCGCATCGGCCCTTCCGGCCATTAGCTTCATCGCCATTGGCGACACGCTTAAGCAGATCACCAATGCCCTGAGCCAACTCTCATTTGCAGCGGCCTTGATCGGTGGACTCGCTGTTGGCAATGGCCTGCTCGTGCTGATCGGCAGCCTTGCAACTGGCCGCCGGCAACGCGAAGCCGATGCCGTGATCACCAAGGTTTTGGGTGCGACGCGTGTCGAGCTGATGCTGACAGCCTTCATGCAATACTTGGTGCTTGGCATTCTTGCTGCCATTCCTGCAAGCCTGCTCGGCATCGCTTTGGGCTGGGTGATTAGTCTCGTCATGCTCGACGTCGACTTCACGTCAGGATCCAGTGTTCTGCTGGTCGTTCTCGCCATGGCAACGATCATCACAGCGCTCCTCGGTTCGACAACCATCCTGCGCGCCGCATCCGCCCGCCCCGCTCGGCTCCTGCGCGATTTGTAGCGCAGGACGTCCATCTAGATCGGCAATGTCAAACGAGTGCTGAGTTTTTCGTGGCTTCAAAGGCGGTGACGATTGTGCCGGCGTCGGCTGTGTTCTGCACGTAGCGGGCGACGAAATCCTCGATGCCGATATTGGACCGGAAGATACTCCGATGCATTGCCGTCGCCGCTGACCGGGCAAGTTCGTGCTTTTCGCGTGCCTGAGCGATCAGCGCGCGCAACAAGAAGGCGCCTGGATGTGACTGGCTGCCGCTCGCAATATCTGCAGGAATGCGCAACCCAAAAGCCTCACAGCCCTCTAGATCGCCGATGAGATATTTACCGAGCGCAAGATAAAACAGGTACTGCACCGGATAGCCTACCTCCGGCACCAACCAGCGCTCTATGAGCTCTATACCTTCTTGGTGTCGGCCGGTGCAGATCAGCCGGGCCCCTCGCGTCAGCATTATTTCCGCGTCATAAGGATTAAGCACCTTGGCAGCGTTCAGCGCCGTTTCAGCAACGTGGCTTTCTCCTCGTATGTCCGAAAGCCAGTAAAGCGTCGCTTGTGCGAAGCCATTCGCGGGGTTGAGCTCAGTTCCCCGCAGTGCCAGATGCCAGGCTCGCAACATGAGGTGATCCTGGGTCCATCCCAAGGGCTGCGTCAGTGATAGCCTGAACAGCAGATGCGCAAGGCAAGTATAGCCAAGCGCAAACCCGTAATCATGCTGAAGCTGCGCTTCAAACGCCGAACGCACCTCGGTTTCGGCGATCGGGTCGCCATGAATGCGAATGACATTTAGATAGCGCAGAAAACATTCATATTGCTGGCCAAAGGCATGTCCCGACAGCATTCGAGCAAGATTGTGCCGGTGAATACATCCCGAATGCCCCAGAACGGCGCCACACAGTTTAGTCACGCCGGACCAGATGTCGTCCTGGTTTTCCGCCACTCCCCGGCCTTGCCAAATAATCGTACCATTGATGTTCTCAATGACCCGGTATGTATAGGGTAGTCGCTCCGTATCATCGGTCACGAACGAAATTTGAATGGTAAAGTGAGTTGAGGCCTTGCTGGCGTCAATTTTCCGCCACGGCTCCGCTCCCCCACTCACCGAACGTATAAAGCAGAACCGCGGTACCGCCTCGTTCAGCGCGTAGCGTAAAGCCGTTTCGAGCGAAGCTGTGTGCGCAGGTCTCGCGCCAGTACCTGTTTGGAAAACCCACTCGACATTTGGGCATTCCATGATGTCAGGCTCGCCCACCAGCCCATCTATAAGCTCCGCCTCACCTGCAACTGCTTCGCTCCAGGTAAAGCTCGGCACATAGCGCCCCTTAGGGAGCAGGATTATTACCCTGTCTTCTGACCCTTCACTGCGGTAGTACTCTTCTAGATCGCTGCGCAGGCGCATGGCCTCTACTCGCACGATCGGATCAAGCTGCGGGTCCCAATCGGTCGATCGGCCCAATGCCTCAACAGCTATGGAATAAGCTTTTATCCGGGCGTCATTGCCGCTTAGGGCCTGTTCTACCACATAGCTGAGTAGCCGCGAGCGCGTTTGCGAACGGCTTATACGCTCCCAACTCAATAACTTGGCTAAGGCTTTCTGTATCTCCGCAAAGCTTGGAGGCCGTTTCGAACCGATTAAGCGTTCATTCATGGTGTGATCTGAAGGAATAGTTCCGCCAGGCCGGGAGACCGGATCGTAACCCCTACGACCGCTCTTGACATGCAGATCACTTAAATGACGGATTAACGGCACAGCATTAATCTTGAGCGGACCGCGCCGAGGTGTCGACCCCATTACTAACAACCGGAGTAGAGTTATGCCTGAGCAGACTAGCTCTATACAGTTTGGTAGAAGCCAACGCCCGCAGCATTCACCGTGGCGGCGGCACCCAATAGCGTCAATTGATCTATGTTATGTATTAAATTCGTAAAGTGCTGCCGAGCTTCGGACGGATTCGTGGAGGTCTGGAACACCAGCTATACCAACGCTAGGCAATCTTGCGCAGCTCAGGCGGTTGTTCGAGTTCTTTGTTCTGAACTGTAGCTTCAAGTTTGGCGACAAAGTGCAGCTTGCGCCCAAAAACAAGATTTGCCGGAAAAGGATACAACCTGATTTGCTCCTCCCAGCCAGTGACTTGGAGGCCTAAATCGTCAAAGACCCACTTCCATTCATCACGAGAGAGATAGTTATACGGTAGCCTGACGTCGTGTCCCTTATTGCCCACCCAATCCATAAGCCTCAACACCTGCGCGGCGCCAAAACCTTCGCGTAAATGATCCTTGATCAGGACGCCCTTACAGGCAAAACGCGCGGCCTCTCTCAAGACAATGGCCGGATCGTCCGTGTGGTGCAGTACATCTACAATAGTAATCCAGTCGACCGATCCGTCTTCATAGGGAATGATGTGCCCATCGTATCGTTTTGCCGGGATCCTGACCTGTGGGCGCAGGAACACATCTATGCCTTCGAAGCGCAGACCTGGTTTTGATTGCATGACCGCGGCTGCAATTTCCCCATTGCCGCATCCTAGATCCAAGACGGTACCGTGCTCAGGCAGGAGTTCGGCCAATTGAGCCGACAGCACGCGCGCGCGCCTGCGGAAAACCGCTTTGTTGTGAACCGAATTGAGCAAGCCCTTAACAACTCGCATTCCAAGCACCCCAGATGTTTGGGGCAGAATGTAAGGGTGAGTAGTTAACGTTTACGTAGGGTCTTTATTGTCTGGCTTCCATAAAAGCTACTCAAGCACACAATAAAAAACCCCCGGTTTCCCGGGGGTTTGATTGGTAGCGAAGCCCAGATTTGAACTGGGGACACACGGATTATGATTCCGCTGCTCTAACCAACTGAGCTACTCCGCCTCATGGCTAATGGGCCATTGCCCAACGCTGCGACTTACTAATTTTACCACAGGCGCGTGTCAAGTCGCCAGCCCTTGTTTCAGTGCCGAGCCTCCAATGCTATGATTGCATCGCGCACTAGCACCAGATCGGCCTCGAACTTGGCACGCTCCCGCTCCTGCCCTTCCCGATCTGGGATACGCAAGAGATAGGACGGATGGTTGGTCACGTAAAGGATCGTGCCATCATCCATGGTGATCGGCGCACCGCGTAGTTTGCCGATGGTTGCCGTCCGGCCAAGAAGACTCTGTGCTGCGGTGGCGCCTAGGGCCACGATGACCTTGGGCTTGACGAATTCGATTTCGAGGTTGAGCCAGAACTTGCAGGCAGCAACCTCTCCACCATCAGGCTTTTGATGGATGCGCCGCTTGCCACGTGGCTCGAATTTGAAGTGCTTGACGGCATTGGTGACGTACACACGCGATCGGTCGATGCCGACTTTTTCCACCGCGGCATCGAGCACCTTTCCGGCAGGCCCCACAAACGGCTTGCCTGCTAGATCCTCCTGATCACCAGGCTGCTCGCCGACAAACATGACCTGGGCATGTTCAGGCCCTACCCCGAATACGGCCTGCGTCGCGTGCTCATAGAGCGGACAACGCTGGCAGCCCTGCACGGCTGCGCGCGCATCGGCGAGCGATACAATCTCCGGCTCTTGGTCGGGAACCAAATCTTCTCGCGCTTTCTGGCGCACATGCCGCGATGGCGGCAGGCTCGCAATACGTTCTATCATGGTCTGCTCCGCTTCCTTCGCCCCGCGAATAAGGGGCCCAATGAGTTCGGCCTCGGGCAGGTTGCGCCAATATTTAACCGGCATTTCGGATTTCATCATCGCGACCTTGAGGCGGGCCGGATTGAAGATCGACGAGAAATACGTCTTCCAGTCCGCTTCAACAGCATCGTCCTCAGGCACATCCGACTTCTGGCCACCCGGCCCAAACGCCAGGCTTTCACCATCCCAAAAGGCCGAAGCATAGGGTGTCACGATGGCCCAGATCATACCATCGAAGCGCCGCACGAAGAATGGCGCCGTCATCTCAAGGCAGTAATGTTCCGGTTCAAACCAAGCAGCGAACCGCTCGAGCCCGCTGTCGTCGATGATCGACTTAAAGCGTACGAAGGCTTTCATCTTGTGGCTGTCACGCCGCACAGCACTAGCCAGGCGCACGAGGCGGGCAACGTCGGGGTCGGACGACACCTCCATGATGGTGCGATCTGCCTGTAACCGCCAGAGCAGGCGATACAGCAGGGCAAAGCGTTCCGGATCGGAGTTGGCAATAGCAGTGCGTGCGAGTTCGATGAAAGCCGGCGGCACGGAACCAACCGGTTGCTCGCCTCGTGCAGCAACGCTGTCCTCTCCGAACAACCCGACGTCGGAAGCCGGATCGCGCCACTCCACGTCTTCAGGCGCGATGCCCGCCTGCAGCAAGCTACGCGCGGCTTTCCGCCATTCGTCGAAGTCGTTCAGCGCTTGAAGGGCGATTGTCCGCATCAGAAGAGGCTGAGTTGCTCCGGTTGTGGCGTCAGCCGGGCACGCAGGCGGGAATCGTCGGTCATACTGCCTGGTGTCCAGTCTGCCGCCTCGATGAACGGGCGAACCTTGTCGATCGATCCGGCGATGCGCGCGACATCATCTAGCCTGAGGCTATGGTGCCGCCGCGTCTGGATCATCTTGTCGATGCTCTTGGTGCCAAGCCCCGGCACCCGCAGCAGCATTTCGCGGTCGGCACGGTTTACGTTGACGGGGAAACGCTCGCGATTTTTGAGCGCCCAGGCGAGTTTAGGGTCGATGCTGAGGTCAAGGAGACCCCCCTCTCCGCCCGCAACGATCTCGGGCACGTCAAAACCGTAAAAGCGGATCAGCCAGTCGGCTTGGTAAAGACGATGCTCGCGCATTAACGGCGGTGGCTTGAGTGGAAGGCGTGAGCTCGCGTCGGGAATAGGCGAGAACGCAGAATAGTAGACACGGCGCAGTTTGTAGCCTGAGTATAGACCGGCCGCCCGATTAAGTATTGCGCCGTCATCTGCTCCGTCGGCACCAACGATCATTTGCGTCGACTGACCAGCCGGAGCGAACTTGGCCGGTTTAGCTTTGTCTTTCTTCTCGGGCGCGGCTTCATCAAGCTTGCCACGGACGCGGGCCATGGCGGTGCGGATCTCGCTTGGGTTTTTCTCGGGTGCAAGGTCGGCAAGGCCGATATCGGTCGGCATTTCGATATTAGTGGAGAGACGATCTGCCCAGCGGCCAGCTTCGGCCAGCAGCTCCGGGGCGGCGTTGGGGATGAGCTTGAGATGGATGTAGCCGGCGAACTTATGCGTCTCGCGTAAGGTGCGGGCGACGCGGACCATTTCCTCCATCGTGTAGTCTGGCGAGCGGATGATTCCGGACGACAGGAACAGCCCTTCAATGTAATTTCGCTTGTAGAAATCAAGGGTTAGCTGCACCACCTCTTCCACGGAAAAGCGGGCGCGCTGCACGTTGGAAGACGAGCGATTGACGCAATAAACGCAGTCGTAGACGCAGAAGTTGGTCAGCAAAATCTTGAGGAGACTAATGCAGCGCCCGTCTGGGGCATAGGAGTGGCAGATGCCGCTGCCTTCGGTCGAGCCGATGCCGCCAGTGCCGGCGCTACTGCGTTTTTCCGTGCCGCTGGAGGCGCAGGACGCATCGTATTTCGCGGCATCGGACAGGATAGCAAGTTTGCGCCGAAGGGGCAGAACGGTCATTGTACGTTCCCTTTATGTTCACTTTGACACTAGCGTAAGCCCCACATTGGTGCACATCAAAAAGACATGTCTGATCCGATTGTGAACAAGCATGATGGTCGACCGGTCGCGGCATGCGACAACGAGACATGACCTATGGTCTTCCTGTGCAAACGCCCATCGCACTCTAAACACCGCCAGTATCGTTCGAAAAAACGCATCAGTCTGTCGATATTGTCTAGCTCCTCAATTAAGCTGCGCTCCACTACATCTTGATCAACAGCGGCGCAGCAGCGTCCAACAGGAGACAGGATCATGACGCTCGAACTCGGAGGCATTCATCACCTTACGGCGGTTACTGCCGAGGCGAAGAAGAATTTGGCATTCTATACCCAGACGCTGGGCATGCGGCTGATCAAGAAGACGGTGAACCAGGACGACACCACGGCCTATCACCTGTTCTATGGCGACGGCGTTGCCTCGCCGGGCGCGGACCTAACCTTCTTTGATTTCGATGCCGCCCGCGAGCAGCGCGGCAATCATACGGTGAGCCGGACGGGTCTGCGCGTCGATAGCGAAGACAGCCTCAACTGGTGGAAGAACCATCTGCAGTCGAGCAATGTCGGCACCTCGGCGATCAAGGAGCGCAATGGCCACCTCTCGCTTGATTTCGAGGATTTCGAAGGCCAGCGCTTCCGCATGGTGATCGATGGCGCCAACAAGGTCGTGCCCTGGGCCAAGTCGCCTGTCCCGGCCGAACGGCAGATCATCGGGCTGGGTCCGATCTCCATGGCGGTACCGAAGCTCGAGCCCACCGAAGCCATGCTCACGCAGGTGATAAACATGCGCAAGGTGCGCTCCTACCCGGCGGCAAATGGCGTAGCGGAAACGCATGTCTTCGAGATGGGCCCCGGTGGCCCAGCTGCGGAACTGCATGTCGTTGTCGATCCGTCGCTCAAGCCTGCCCGGCCTGGTGCCGGCGGCGTCCACCACGTAGCGTTCCGCACCCCCGATCAGGACAGCTTGCGCGAGTGGATCAGGCACACCAACAAATTCGGCATCCGCTCCAGCGGGGAAGTCGAGCGGTTCTATTTCACCTCGCTCTATTTCCGCGAGCCGAATGGCATCCTGTTCGAGATCGCGACAGATGTTCCCGGCTTTGCTGCAGACGAGCCAATGGAAACGTTGGGGGAGAGCCTGTCCTTGCCGCCGTTCCTCGAGAGCCGGCGCGCCAGTATCGAGGCCAATCTTAAGCCTCTGGTCTAACTTTTTCGATAGCCTGAACATGAGAACGGCGCCGATTCGGCGCCGTTTGTTTGTGGGGGCTTTTTTGGCAAGCGTTGGCAGAACACTTCGCAGGTCTATTCCGCACCTGATCATCGTACTGGCGCTTCTGCTCTATCTGCCATGGGCCTTGGGCGTGCCCGGAACCCCAAGTGCCGACTACGCCACCGGATGGTATATCGGCTTCTATGCGCTCAATTTCTTCATCGCAACTTACGCCATTCTTGGCGTTCTGGCGCTGATCGCCCGTTTTGGTCAGCTCCCAGTTATGATGTACTGGATCGAGAAATCCCTTTGGGTAAGCGTCGCAGCCTTCATCTTGTTTATGGCCGGTGCCATGGCATCGATCATCATTCCAGTACTGGTTGCGGGCTGATTGCATTGTCTGGCTTGAGTGCCTTTGCCGTCTTCACCAGTTGAACGAAGTCGTTACGATATCCGCTTTCGTCCTCGCCCCGGCCTGACCGGGCGAGATCGGCAACGGCATCCCAGCTCATGTCGCCACCGTAGTTGCTGTTCCTAAGCTTCTGCCCGAACGCTGCTACGGCTGCGGCAAAGCGCATGTCGTTGCTGGTTTGCCCAATATCGGCATAGACGACGTCAGGCGTAACGGGCTGCTCAATCAACTGGCTGACATCGCCATCAGGCAGCTTGTAGCGCATGCGCAGGAACGCCAACTCGCCTGGCGCTGCGGCGGTTTCGGTTGTCGTGCCATAGCGCAGCGGATCGTTCAATTCAGCGTTCGATCCGGCAGGAGTAACCTCGTAGATCGCTGTAACCGTGTGGCCGGCGCCGATATCCCCGGCATCGACCCTATCATTGTTGAAATCTTCGCGGCTGAGGGCGCGGGTCTCGTAGCCAATCAGCCGGTATTCGCTGACCATGGCCGGATTGAACTCGACCTGGATCTTGACGTCTTTTGCGATCATGTCGAGCGTGCCGCCGATCTCTTCGACGAGCACCTTTTGTGCCTCGCGGAAATCAGAGATGTAGCTGGCATTGCCGTTCCCGTTCTGGGCCAGCGTCTGCATGGTGGCGTCGTCGAGATTGCCCTGGCCAAAGCCTAGCACCGACAGGGTCATGCCGCTATCGCGCTTGGCCTTGATGAAGTCCTCCAGCTGCTTGGGATCATCGATCCCGACATTGAAATCGCCATCCGTAGCAAGGATCACCCGATTGGTGCCGCCGCCGACCTTGTGCTGTTCGGCCAGCCGATAAGCCAGTTCAATCCCCTCGGCACCCGCCGTGCTGCCGCCAGCCCAGAGATTATCCAGTGCGCCGAGGATGGCAGCCTTGTTGGTCGCGATTGTCGGTTCCAGCACCACGCCGGCCGAGCCGGCATAGGCGACCATCGAGACCGTATCATTGGCGCCGAGCTGATCGACCAACAACCCAAAGGCCCGTTTGAGCAGCGGCAGCTTGTCAGGTTCATCCATCGAGCCCGAAGTGTCGATGAGAAACACGAGGTTTGCCGGTTTGTCCTCGCCGGCGGGCGGCACATAGCCCTTAATGCCGATCTGCAGCAATTGCGTCTTCGGGTTCCACGGCGTGGGGTACACCGCAATGGTCGGCTTGAACGGCACGGCCGTGCTTTCAGCAGCCGGGTAATCATACGGAAAATAGTTGATCATCTCCTCGATGCGCACGGCATCAGGCTCGGGCAGATAACCATCTTCGAGCATGCGGCGAACATAGCTATAGCTGGCGGTATCCACGTCGATCGAGAAGGTCGACACCGGTTCCTCGGCTGCGATCTTGAGCCGCTGTTCTTCAAAGCTTGTAAATTCATCGCCGCTTGGCTCGACCGGGGCGACCATCATGTCGCCCGTTGGGGCAAAGCTTGTCGCCGGAGCCTCCATGGCGCCTGCGCTCTGGCGCAATACGGGAGCCGGCGCAGAAGGAGCTGGCGCACGCATGGATTCCATCATGATCGCACTATCGGCCGCGGCACCGATCTCGGCGTCCATAGGGGCAGGAGCGACGGGCGCTTGCGTCAGGCTGCTCTGCACCTGCGGGGCAGGCTCGGGCGCCACATTCAGTTGCGGTTCGACACCAGCGACTTCGGGCCGGGGTGCTACTTCAGCCGGAACACTGGCAGGGCTTTCGCTCACCGCCGGTGAAGGCAGCTGCGTCATCGAAGTCGTCGAAAAAAGCTGGTAGCCAAGCGGCAGCACCAGAAGCGCAATGGCAGCCGTGCCGATGGGAAGACGCATATCCATGATCGTTTTTCCTCCAATGGAAGTGATGATGGATGTGAGACGCCGGCCCCATGAGCTTCCTTTGGGTGCCTCGACCGATTTTTTCTGCGCGCTTTCAAACGCTGCCATGCCAGCGGCCATGGCACGCTTTTTTGCCTCCTCGCGCGGAGAAGGCAGGAGGGTATTGTTGAGCTCGTTCAGCGGATCGTTCGGCATGTCGTTGCTCATAGCAGTCCCCTCAGGGTCTTCCGGGCCTCGTGGACGTGGAACGACACCGTCGCCTCCTTGATGCCCATGATTTCGGCTGCCGCCGAATGGCTCAGTTCTTCGGCATAAACCAGCAGGACAGCGTCACGCTGCTTTTCGGGAAGCGTGCGGACCGCCGCCCAGAGTTGCCGGCTGGTTGCGGCCTCCTCTTGCTCCGCTGGATGCTCGTCCGGGGCAATCTCCGCATAGCTGTCGGCGTGCCGCCCGCGCCGCCTGCCCGCCCGCTGCATGTCGCGCACGGCGTTGAGCGTTATCCGGTACAGCCAGCTCGAAAACGCACTGCGGCCATCAAAGCTGCCGATTGCCTGCCCGAGCTTGACGCAAACATCCTGAGCTATGTCCTCGGCATCATGCCGGTTGCCGCACCATTTCCACGCGGTGCGATAGATCCGGTCATAGTGATCTTCCAGCAATTCGCCAAAGGCCTGTGCATCGCCATTGCGGGCGCGCACCAGCAATGCCTGCGTGACCGCCTGCGCATGGTCGATCGTGTCTGCGGCAGTCAGTCCCATCCGCGCCGTGTGCACCTTAGCTTACCTTCGGAGCCATCTTAGTGGTAAGACGTCGCTATCGGGCCATGCCTTTGGGTGGTCACGAAAAAATTTTGAGGCTGCCATGGAAGACCCCAAGCAAAGCCCTTTTGCCCTCAACAAGGGTCGCGTGCTGATCCTAGTACTCGGCGCTGTAATCGTGTTGATCGCAATTTCGACATTTCGCGGCGGGATCGATGCCTATCAGGCGCTGAGGCAGGCGAATGCGGAGGCGACAAGCGCGGCGGAGGGTCAGGTGGAGCCCAATGCTGCGCCTGAGGGTGAGGTCACAACTCCATAGGTGCGGCTGCCAAAAACGCGATGTCACCCCGGGCTTGACCCCGAGCCAATCTCGAGATCGTGCCACCGCCGCAAGCTGGCATGAATGTATTGGTGTCTCAATCCAGTCATCTCAGGATGAGCCCCGGGTCGAGCCCGGGGTGACACCGCGCTTATGGTGCGTCCGTTAGCTAAGCCGCAAACACCTGCGGGACGGCTTCGGCAATAAAACCGCCGCCCCATACTTCGGATGTGGCGCTGTCGTCGGCGTAGAATACGCAAGCCTGGCCGGGTGAGATGCCGTATTCGCCCGAAACGAGCGTCACGAACACATCGCCATTGTGCTGCTGGATCACGGCAGGCTGCGGCCCGCGGGTCGAGCGCACTTTAACCTCAACCGGCGCGCCATTGCCCGCCGAAAGCTCGGCGAGCGGCCGCGCGCCCAGCCAGTTCACGTCGCGCAGGCGCACCGTATGCGTCTTGAGTGCCTCGCGTGGGCCCACGATCACGCGGCCGGTCTTGTGTTCGAGCTTGATCACGTAAAGCGGTTCGGCCGCCGCGACGCCTAGGCCCTTACGCTGGCCAATCGTGTAGTTGACGATGCCGTTATGCGTGCCGAGCACCCTGCCATCGAGATGGACAATCTCGCCGGTGGCGACCGCCTCGGGATGCATTTTGCGGATGATGTCGGCATACTTGCCTTGTGGCACGAAGCAGATGTCCTGTGAATCGTGCTTTTCGGCAATCTCCAGCCCCATCTCGCGCGCGAGTTCGCGCACTTCGGCCTTCCCCATGCCGCCCAGCGGGAAGCGGAGATAGTCGAGTTGTTCCTGCGTGGTCGCGAACAGGAAATAGGTCTGGTCACGCTCACTGTCGACCGGGCGGAACAGCTGGCGCCGCCCGTCTTCGCCTAGGCGGCTCTGGACATAATGGCCCGTGGCGAGCGCATCAGCGCCGAGATCCTGCGCCACCGCCATCAGGTCGACGAACTTGACGCTCTGGTTGCAGGCAATGCAGGGGACGGGCGTTTCGCCCTGCTGATAAGCATTGGCGAAAGGCGCTATCACGGCCTTCTTGAAGCGCTCTTCATAATCGAGCACGTAATGGGGAATGCCCAGCGTGGCAGCGACGCGGCGGGCGTCGTGGATGTCCTGCCCAGCGCAGCAGGCGCCTTTGCGGAAGGTCGCCTCGCCATGATCGTAAAGCTGGAGCGTTACCCCCACCACATCATAGCCCTGGCGGGCAAGCAGGCCGGCAACGACCGATGAATCAACGCCGCCGGACATCGCAACGACAATGCGCGTGTCCTGGGGGCGCTTGGCAATATCAAGCGAGTTCAGCATTTTTCCTTTTGATCCGGTTGGGTTCAAGGGCCAGCGGACGTATGGCGGGGTTTTACGCCGAACCAGCGCCTTGGGCAACAGGGGCGAACGACTCGGCAAGACTTGCCGCATGTGCCGCTATTCTTGCCGCGCGGAAAAGGTGAGTTGGGGCAAGGGCACGTGACTTAGCAGGTAGCAAAGCCCTGATTTGGCATAAGGTTTTTGCCTGAACCCTACTTGGCACCGGCCTTGCATCTGCTCTTGGGAAATCTCCTTATGACGGATTCAGGCAATTGGCTTCACATCTGACAGTTACCAGCGGTGTCGGCATTGGCATTGCTTCGCCACGTCCGCTCAATGGCCAGTCGGCTGCTGAAGCCGGCGACGATGACTTCGCTGCGCTGCTCGGCTTTGCCAGCAGGCAGGCAACCGCCGTGCCTAAGGCAGGTCCGGTGGATGCCGAGGCGCGGGCGGGGCTGGCGCTCGGTACAAATGCTGGCGGCTCGGGCCAGCATGCGCCCGAAAACCCCGACATTGTCGCAGGGGTCATCAACGCCGTACTGCCGTTCGATACGAGCGTGCCGGCAACTGACGCCAAGCCCCTGCTCGAGGATCTGCTCGGCAAGCTTTCCGACCTCAAAGCCAGGCTCGAGGCGGGCGAGGAACTGGACGGGGAGTTCCTTGCCGAACTCAACACGCAGTTGGACGCCCTGGGCGAGGCGCTGGGCATTGATTTGAGTGCTTTGCCGGCTCTTGATCGGCTGTCGGCACTGCTTGGGGCACCGGTCCCTGATGATGCAAGCCTAGCAGCCCGGCTCACCGGTGGCGTCGCGCCGATTGCCAATCTTCTGATCGAGGGCAAAGCAGTCGAGCAGGACGCGGCAGCTTTGGCCAAGACCTTGGGCGAAAAGCTTGCCGCCTTGGTGGACCAGATCGGCAATGGCGAACTGGCTGCCGGCAAGCTGACCGAGCTTGGCCTGACAGCCGAGACGGAGCTTGACCCCGAACTGGAAGCAGCGATCGCCAAGCTCTTGGCGACAAGCGCCAAGGTGGAAGCGAGTGTTACGGCGCCTGTTCTGGCCAAGCCTGAATTGCAATTAAGCGAACCCGTTTTGACTGGCAGGGGATCGGCGGAAGCGGCGCCTGCGGCTGAGACTTCGCTAACGGCGGAAATCAAGCCCGTCGACGGGCAAGCCGATCCGGGGACAACCAGCGATAGCGGCAAGGACGACAAGCCGGCCGATACGAAGCCTTTGATGGTTGCGGCTAATGGCAACGAGATCAAGGTGGATACGCAAGCAGCGGCCCAACCACAGCAGGCAGCGGCGCGGGTCGATATGGTTGCCGCACCGCGCGTGGTACAGACTGGGTACCAGACCAGCCAGCAGCAATTGAACCTGCCCCAGATCGCGTTTGAGCTGGCCCGCCAGACCATGGATGGCAATACGCGCTTCCAGATCCGGCTCGATCCGGCGGAATTAGGGCGGATCGACGTACAGCTCGATATCGACACGAATGGCCAGGTCAATGCGCGCCTTGTGGTCGAAAAGGCTGAAACGCTGGACCTGATGCAGCGCGACCAGCGTGGCCTGGAAAAGGCGTTGCAGCAGGCGGGTCTCGATAGTGCCAAGACCAACCTCGAATTCTCGCTCAAGCAGAACAATGGCGGCGATGCGCAGCAGCAGGGCCGCAACGGCAATGGCCGTCATGCACCAGCCGGCAATGCAAACGGCGAGACGGCCGAAGTGCCGCCCACCATCAATCTCTACCGCGCGAGCCTCTCGGCCAGCGGCGTCAATATCATCGCTTGAGGGAGTTCACTTATGGCCACTATCGAGAGCGTCGCCAATGCCGCCGCCAACACCAGCAAGGTAGCCCAATCGCGCGCCACCATCGCGGACAATTTCGACACGTTCCTCAACATCCTGACAACCCAGTTGAAGAACCAGAACCCGCTGGACCCGCTCGATACCAATCAGTTCACTCAGCAATTGGTGCAGTTCACCGGCGTCGAGCAGCAGCTCAAGACCAATGAGTTTCTCGAGACGCTGATGCTTTCGACGCAGAACACCGCCAAATCCGAGGCTGTGAGCTATATCGGCAAGCAGGTGACCGCCTCGGGCAAGACGGGCGAGTTGACCAACGAAAAAGCTGTGTTCTGGGCCTATGACGCCAAGTCCGCTGTAGCCAACGCCAACGTCACCATCAAGAATTCGAGCGGCACGGTGGTTTACTCGGAAACCGGCTCGCTCAACGCCGGTCCAGGCACCTTCCGCTGGGACGGCAAGACCAGCGACAACAACATCGCACCCAACGGGACTTACACTATCGAAATCAAGGGCACCAATCTGAGTGGCGCCAATATTCCGGTCACCCTGTCGTCGGTTGGCGTGGTCACCGGCGTCGACTTCACCGGCGATGTGCCAATCCTGACCGTAGGCAACCGCAAAGTGGCCATCACCGACGTCACGGACGTGCGCCAGCCCTCCAGCACGCCCACGACACCGGCAACCTGAAGCCGCTGATGCTACTAGTTTTTCTCCACACCAAGACGCCCTGTTCCGCAGGGCGTCTTTCCATTGCAACACTTGAATTCAATTGCTTGAAATTCAACGCCATTCTTAACCTGTTGTAAGTTTCCCCTTAGCTGAATTTTAAGGCCACTGGCCTACTCTCTTCCTCATATGGTCAGGTTGAGTAGAGAGTAAAATGACCGTACAAATGCGTCCTCGCGTTAAGTACGTTATCGGACCGGACGGAAGTCCGCTCACGATCGCAGACCTTCCCCCCGCCAATACGCGGAGGTGGGTCATCCGCCGTAAAGCCGAAGTCGTCGCAGCAGTGCGCGGCGGTCTGCTCAGCCTCGAAGAGGCCTGCGACCGCTATACGCTGAGCGTCGATGAATTCCTCAACTGGCAGGCCGCTATCGACAAACATGGTCTGGCCGGTCTGCGGACCACCTGGATACAGCATTACCGCGAAGGGTAATGGTACCAGAGAACAGTTCAAAGCCCGCCGGTGCAAACTGGCGGGCTTTGTGTTTTCTTCTAGGGCGTCGCTGTACCCATCCATTTTTCCCCAGCTTCGCGGCTCATCATCCTCTGGTAGTAATCCTCCACAGCCGGGAATGAAGGCTTGTCGGCCGGAACACTCATCCAGCGATGCACTGACAAGGCCAAGGCGATATCGGCAATGGTGAACTCGTCACCAACGACAAACCGCGTACCCTGCTCCAATTGAGCTTCAAGGATCGCCATCTTGGCACCCCATTGGTGCATCGACTCCGTGATCTTGGCCGGGTCGTCATAGCCTGGCGTCTTGCGCACCAAGGCATTGAGCGCATAGCCCCATGGCGGATTCAATTCAGTCGCCTGCCACGTCAGCCATTGCAGCGCCAGCGCGCGTGATTCCAGATGCTGCGGCAAGAGTACCCCTTCCCGCTCGGCAAGGTAGACCAGGATCGCATTGCTCTCCCACAGGACGAACTCGCCCTCGATGAACACCGGCACCTGCCCGTTTGGATTAAGCGCCAGGAACTCGGGCACCTTGGGATCGCGGATCGGCATGCCCCAAGCCTCCCGTTCGTAGCCTAAGCTCAACTCGTCCAATGCCCAGAGCACTTTGCGCACATTGATGGACGTCACCCGACCCAAAATCCTGAGCACCGCACTAACCCTTTCTTCATCCTCCCCGGCACTTTCTGCCGGGAATTTGCAAACTGCAACCGATAGTTAAGACAATGTTTACCATCTACTAGGTAATTTTTGCCCATCGGCTGAAACGCACCTCTGCGTCGCTCCGCCCTACCCCGAATCGAGTGCCCGCGTTGGACAATCTGACCCAGCTCATCAACCGCATTGGCCTGCCGCGCCTGGCAGCGATGGCCACCGTTGCGGTGTTGATGCTGGGTTTTTTCGGCTTTCTGATGATGCGGGCGCAAACGCCGAACCTGGCCCCGCTCTATACCGGCTTGTCACTGGAAGACTCGTCCGCCATCGTAGCGGAACTGCAAACCCAGAACGTGCCGTTCGAGTTGCGCGGCGAAGGCGACACGATCCTCGTGCCGCGTGACCAGATCACGACCTTGCGCATGAACCTGGCAGGTTCCGGCCTGCCCCAGCGTGGTCAGGTCGGCTACGAGATCTTTGACGAGCAGTCGACGCTGGGCGCCACCAGCTTCGTGCAGAACATCAACAATGTCCGTGCGCTTGAAGGCGAATTGGCCCGCACCATTTCGTCCCTCACGCGTATCAAGTCCGCTCGCGTGCATCTGGTGCTGCCCGAGCGCGAACTGTTCCGCCGCGAACGCAAGGACCCCTCCGCATCGATCGTTCTATCCGTGCGCGGCGAGTTGTCGAGCAGCGAAATCCGGGCTGTCCAGCATCTGGTCGCCTCAGCCATCGAGGGGTTGACGCCAACGCGCGTGTCGATCGTCGATGACCAGGGCAATCTCTTGGCCTCAGGCACCGAAGATGGAGACAGTGCCTTAGCCGGCGAAGCCGACGAACGTACCCTTGGTTACGAAAATCGCCTCCGCACCCGTGTCGAGGACATGCTGGCCAATATCGTTGGCGCTGGCCGCGCACGCGTCGAAGTCGCCGCCGAGATCGACTACAATCGCTCGACCACGACGGAAGAAAAGTTCGACCCCGAGGGCCAGGTCGTTCGCTCGACACAAATTCGCGAAAGCGAGAATTTGACGGCCGGTGCTGATGGCCAGGTCACTGTGGCCAATGAGCTCCCCGGTGCTTCGCAGAACGCCGGCGCCACTGGCCCGACCGACCAGGGCAGCACGTCCGAGGAAGTCACCAACTACGAGATTTCCAAGACCACCCAGACTGCCGTGACTGAAGCAGGCGCGGTCAAGCGCCTTTCAGTGGCAGTTGTGGTCGACGGCGTCTATACGACCGATCCGCAGGGCAACTCCACCTATACGCCGCGTTCGGCCGATGAAGTCGCCCAGATATTGACCCTTGTCCGTTCAGCCGTCGGCTATTCGGAAGCCCGTGGCGATACGGTCCAAGTCGTCAATCTGCAATTTGCCGAACGCCCGGAACTCGCAGCGCCAGGTACTGACGGCGCTGGCGGTCTGCTCGATTTCACGCGCGACGATCTGATGAACGGCGCCGAAATGGCCGTGACGCTCCTGATTGCCCTGGCGCTGGTATTCTTCGTCATGCGCCCGCTGCTCAAGAAAGTCCTGACGCCAGAAACCAAGCCGCTTGCCCTGCCAAGCGCGGCCGAACTGGGTCACCATGGCGTATTGTCGGCCAATGGCCAAGTCATCAGCGACCAGCCGGCTGAAGAAGAGCCGCGCGACAAGACGCCGGCCTGGGTCGCCAATGCCAAGTCCATGGGCGAAACCCAGCTTCAGACGCTCAAGACCGTCGGCACCCTAGTTGAAGAAAATCCCCGTCAGGCCGCACTGATCGTGCGCGACTGGCTCAGTAGCGCAGCGTAATCGCCATGTCCCTTGTTCCTCAATCCACTTCACTGCCTGAAAGCGCCGCCAAGCAACTGGTGGTTGGCGATGCCGCCAATCAGCGCGTGCTCAAGGGCGACGAAAAGGCTGCCGCCCTGTTGCTGGCGCTTGGGCCCGACTATGGCAAACCGATTTTTGACGAACTGGATGAGCTCGAAGTCAAGCAATTGAGCCGCGCCATGGTGCGCCTCGGGCCGATCACCCAGGAAATGCTCGACGATCTGATGATCGAATTCGTCACGACCGTATCCTCCAACGGATCGCTCTCGGGTAACACCGACTCCACAGAGCGCCTGCTGCTGAGCTTCCTGCCGCAGGACAAGGTCGACTCCATCATGGAAGAGATCCGCGGCCCTGCCGGCCGCAACATGTGGGAGAAGCTTTCCAACGTCCAAGCCGACGTGCTTGCCGCCTACCTCAAGAACGAATACCCCCAGACCATCGCCGTGGTGCTCTCCAAGATCGCTACCGATCACGCCTCCAAGGTCCTGGCCGTTCTGCCGGAGGAACTCGCAATGGATGTCGTCCAGCGCATGCTGGGCCTCGATCCGGTTCAAAAGGAGATTCTCGAGAAAATCGAAACCACGCTGCGCACGGAGTTCATGTCGACCCTGAATCATTCCAAGCGCCGCGACAGCCATGAGCAGATGGCGGAAATCTTCAACAGCTTCGATCGCCAGACCGAAGCGCGCTTCATTACCACGCTCGAAGAACACAATCGCGACGATGCCGAGCGCATCAAATCGCTGATGTTCACCTTTGAAGATCTGGGCAAGCTGGAGGCCTCGGCCATTCAGACCCTGCTGTCCAAGATGGACAAGAAGGAACTCGCCATGGCGCTCAAGGGTGCCAATGATGGCCTCAAGGAAATCTTTTACGGCAATATGTCGGCCCGCACCGCCAAATTGCTCAGGGATGACATGGAGGCCATGGGCCCCGTCCGCCTCAAGGACGTGGACGAAGCCCAAGGACGCATGGTTTCGACCGCCAAGGACCTGGCAGCCAAGGGCGAAATCATGATCATGAAGTCCAAGGCCGACGACCAGATGGTGGCATGATGGCACAACCGGCCCGTTTCACTTTCGATCTCGACCTTGGGCAGCGCACAACTATCGCGCCGCCGCCCGAGCCCACCGTGCCTGAGATGCTGGTAGCCCAGTTGGTCGCCCAGGCACGCGAGCAAGCATACGCAGAAGGCCTGGCCGCCGGCGAGCGTAATGCGACCTCCATGGCTGCCCAGACGCTGGCTTCCGCAGCCGGCATGCTGGCGACCCAAACCGCCGAAATGGCTGCCGCGCTGGATGACGCCACCCACCAGGCGCAGCGCGACGCCGTGGAACTCGCCGCCAGCATCGGGCGCAAACTGGCGCTACACCTGTTGGCGCGCCACCCGACGGTGGAACTGGACGCCTTGATCGGCGAGTGCATGCAGAGCCTGAACGGGGTGCCGCACCTGGTCGTGCGCTGCAATCCTGCCATAGCCGATGAAATCCGAGATATCGCCACGGCGCATATGCAGACCTCGGGCTTTTCAGGGCGCTTGATCGTCATGGGCGATCCCGATTTGCGCCTAGGCGATGGGAAGCTCGAATGGGTCGACGGCGGGCTGGTCCGCGACATCGGCGCCGTTTCCAAGGACATTGATCGCAAGATCGCCGCCTATCTTGCCGCAGCGCAGGGCAAGGCCAAGCAAGAGGAGAGCGGCCATTGAGCGCTTCCGACACCGACGACATCAGCATGCGTGAAAACATGAACTTTGAAGAAATGTCCCCCGCCGGCCGCAGCATGGGCCCTGAAAGCTATGGCGAACGCACCGCAGCCGATCTTGAAGCCGTGTTCGACGTACCGGTGCGCATCTCGGTTGTGCTTGGGCGTACCAAGATGCCGGTAAGCGAATTGCTCAAGCTCGACACAGGGACCGTGATCGAACTGGACCGCCAAGTCGGGGAAGCCGTCGAAATCTTCATCAACGAGCGTCTCGTAGCGCGCGGTGAAATCGTGCTGGTGGATGGCAAGCTCGGCGTCACCATGACTGAAATCATTAAACCACAATAAGGGAGGCGAGGATGCGTCTGCTGATCATCGGAGCCCTTGAGGGTCAACTAAGCGAAGCCACCATGATGGCGATACGGGGCGGGGCCAAGGTGGCCCATGCCCCCTCGGTCGAGATCGCATTGGCCGCCCTCCGTGCCGGCCGCGGGGCTGATTTGCTGCTGTGCGACGTGGTGATGGACATCGCCGGATTGATCGCAGGCTTAGAGAGTGAACGTATTGCCATTCCCGTGGTTGCTTGTGGCGTCGAAGCCAATGCCGCTGCCGCCGTGAATGCTATCCGGGCCGGGGCCAAGGAATATATCCCCCTGCCCCCCGACGCCGAACTGATCGCCGCCGTCATCGCCGCCGTGGCGCGCGACAGCTCCGATTTCCTGTTCCGCGACCCGGCGATGGAACGCGTCGTCAAGATGGCCGACCAGGTCGCGCCGTCCGATGCCTCGATCCTGATCACGGGCGAAAGCGGCACAGGCAAGGAAGTCATCGCCAAATACGTCCACGCCCGCTCCAAGCGTGCCAACAAGCCGTTCATCTCGGTCAATTGCGCCGCGATCCCCGAAGCGCTGCTCGAATCGGAATTGTTCGGCCACGAGAAGGGCGCCTTCACGGGCGCGGTCGCGCGCCGCATTGGCAAGTTCGAGGAGGCCTCGGGCGGCACGCTCCTTCTCGACGAAATCTCGGAAATGGACGTGCGTCTCCAGGCCAAGCTGCTGCGCGCCATTCAGGAGCGACTGATCGACCGCGTTGGTGGCGGCAAGCCAGTGCCGGTGGATATCCGGATTCTCGCCACCTCCAACCGCAATCTGAGCGAAGCCGTGCGTGAAGGCAGCTTCCGCGAAGATTTGCTGTTCCGCCTCAACGTCATTAATCTGAAGCTTCCCGCGTTGCGCGATCGCCCGGGAGATATCCTGGCGCTGTCCGAACATTTCGTTGCCAAATACGCCAAGGCCAATGGCCTGCCGACCCGCGTGCTCTCTCCCGACGCCTGTGATGCTCTCCTCAAGGCACCATGGCCGGGCAATGTGCGCGAGCTCGAGAATACGCTGCATCGCGCCGTTCTTCTGTCGTCTGGCAGCGTCATTGGTCCTGATGCTATCGTCCTGCCCGACGGCATGGGCCTGAGCGAAGTCGCGGCCGCCAGCTCACTGTCTGCGCAGCTGGCACAAACTGCCCAAACCATGTCCGCGGCCCTTGTCGGCCGCACCGTGGCCGATGTCGAGCGCGATCTGATCCTTAATACGCTCGATCATACCCTTGGCAACCGCACGCATGCCGCCAACATTCTCGGCATTTCGATCCGCACCCTGCGCAACAAGCTCAACCAATATGCCGATGAGGGCACCAACGTGCCCGAACCCGGTGAACGGCGTTCGGTGGCCTAACCCTTAGATGACCGACCTTCCCACCGGCCAGCAGCACGCCAAGTTCAAGATACCAACCGCAGCATCCGTCATAGACATGCTGCGTTCGGGCGATATTGCACTCGCCACCTGCGTGATGGGGCTCATTGTCATCCTCATCGTGCCGATGCCGGCGCTGCTGGTGGACGCGCTCCTCGCAATCTCGATCGTCTTTTCCGTCATGATCCTGATGACGGCGCTATTTATCCAGAAGCCACTGGAATTCTCGTCCTTTCCGACGGTCCTGCTGATCGCCACGATGCTGCGATTGGGCCTCAATTTGGCGACGACCCGCCTGATCCTGTCCCATGGCCACGAAGGCACCCACGCTGCGGGCCACGTTATCGAGGCCTTCGGCAATTTCGTTACTGGCGGCAATTTCATCATTGGCGTCGTGGTGTTCATTATCCTTGTGATCGTGAACTTCATCGTCATCACCAAGGGCTCTGGCCGTATCGCCGAAGTCGCCGCGCGCTTCAGCCTCGACGCCATGCCCGGCAAGCAGATGGCGATTGACGCCGATCTATCCGCAGGCCTGATCGACGAAGACACCGCCAAGCGCCGCCGTGCTGAACTTGAAGGCGAGTCGGCGTTCTTCGGTAACATGGACGGCGCCAGCAAGTTCGTGCGCGGCGACGCCATCGCTGGCCTGATCATCACCTTCATCAACGTGTCTGCCGGCATCCTGATCGGCGTCATGCAAGAGGGCCTCAGCATCCAGGAAGCGGGCAATGTTTATACCCTGCTGACAATCGGCGATGGCCTGGTCTCGCAAATACCCGCGCTGATCGTTTCGACTGCAGCGGGTATTCTCGTGTCCAAATCCGGCGTCACCGGCTCGGCCGACAAGGCGCTGTCGACGCAATTCACCGGCTATCCACGCGCCCTTGGCATGTCGGCGACAGTCATGGGCGCCCTGGCCTTTCTGCCCGGCATGCCTTTCCTCCCGTTCATGGCCCTGGCCGGTGGCGTGGGCTATGTCGCCTGGCGCGCTGCCCGTTCCAAGGACGAGCGCAAGATGACCGATGCCGTCAGCGCCTTGGCCAAGGCCGCTGCGCAACCCGGCGCTTCCGGCGCGCCCCAAGGCGGAGAAGCCCCGATCACCGACTCGCTCAAGATCGATGAGCTCAAGCTCGAACTCGGCTATGGCCTTCTCGCGCTCGTCAAGGAAGACGAGAACGGCTCGGACCGCCTAACCGAGCAGATCAAGGCCCTGCGCCGCCAGCTGGCGGGCGAGCTGGGCTTTATAATGCCGCCCGTGCGCATTCTCGACAACATGCAACTCGAGCCCAATGCCTATAAGGTCCGTATCAAGGAAGTCGAAGCCGGTGCGGGGGAAATCTACGCCAACCAGCTCATGGTCATGGATCCCTATGGCAACAAGATCGACCTGCCGGGCCACCACACCACCGAGCCTACCTTCGGTCTGCCCGCAACCTGGATCGAGCCCGCCCTGCGCGACGAAGCCGAGTTGCGCGGCCTCTCGATCATCGATCCCTCGACGGTTATTTCGACCCATCTGACCGAAGTGCTCAAGACCAATGTCGCGGACCTCCTGAGCTATTCAAACGTGCAGTCGCTGCTCGCCGGCCTGCCCAAGGAACAGCAAAAGCTCGTCGAAGACATCGTCCCGGGCCTGATCTCGGTTTCCGGCGTGCAGCGCGTCCTGCAGGCACTACTCAATGAGCGTATCTCCATCCGCGATCTGTCCTCAATCCTCGAAGCAATCGCTGAAATAGCCGGACCCGGCCGTTCGGTGCAAACCATCGCCGAACACGTCCGCTCGCGCCTCGCACGCCAGCTTTGCGCCGCAAACCTTGGGCCCGACGGCAATCTCCCGCTGCTAACGCTCTCACCTCAATGGGAACGCGATTTCGCTGAAGCCATGGTGGGCGATGGTGAAAACCGGCATCTCGCCATGGCCCCGTCGCGGCTGCAGCAATTCATCGGCGCCGTGCAGCAAGCCTTCGAGCGCGCTGCCCAGATGGGCGAACTGCCCGTCCTGATCACCTCGCCCGGCATCCGCCCCCATGTCCGCTCCATTATCGAGCGCTTCCGCCCACAAACCGTGGTCCTGAGTCAAAATGAAGTCCATCCGCGTGTGCGGCTCAAGACCGTTGGCAGCGTCTAGCGGAACGCCTCCCCATCTCCCTTCGTTCTCCGGCAAATCGCTGGAGAATACCCATGGAAGAGGCTGAAGAGCGCCAAGCGCGTAAGGAATTCGCCCAGGCCGCCAACATGTCGCCTACCAAGTTTGAAAGCTGGCTCAAAACCGAACACAGCAAGGAAGTCGGCTGGCCCAAGGATCGCGGCAATGCCGAATCCGTTGGTCACCATTCAGGCCGCCGCATCATCGAGATCAAGCGCAAGCGCGTGGCCGAATTGACCGATGACGATTACGCCCACATGCGCAAAGTGGTCGGCTATGTTGCCCGCCATGGCAAGCAGCGCCCCGATGGCGACATCAAGGAAACGCCCTGGCGCTACTCCCTGATGAATTGGGGTCACGACCCGCTCAAGGCCAACTAGCGCTCCGTCACCGCCAACTTTGCACCCAGCAAGACGAAGGCTCCGGCAAATGTCCGCCGCATCCAGACCATGATGGACGGGCGCGAAATTACATGCCCACGGATCCCTGCTGCAAAAAGGCCATAGCCTGCGAAGACCGCAAAAGTCATCGCCATAAAAACAGCGCTGAGTTCCAGCATTTGCCCGATCGCATTGGGCGTTGCCGCCAGAACGAACTGCGGCAGGAAGGCGAAAAAGAAAATCGACAGCTTGGGATTGAGAATGTTGATCAGGATACTTTCGATGATCACCTTGCCGACAGGCTTTTCCAACCGCCCGGCCTCGACGCTGAGCGCACCGGTTTCACGCAGCGTCGCCCAGGCCATGTAGAGCAGATAGGCAACGCCCATATACTTGATGACCTCAAAGGCAAGCGCGCTGGTATGAAGAATAGCTGCAAGGCCGGTGATGGCCGCCAGCATATGCGGCACGATACCTAGTGTGCACCCGAATGCTGCCCAAAGGCTTGCCTTCCTGCCGCGGCCCAGCCCCGCAGCAATAGTGTAGAGCGCGCCCGTTCCAGGTGACACCACCACGATCAGTGTGGTGATTAAGAATTCGATGCTCATGGCTTGCTTGCTCCCCAGCGTGACCTCACCTTAGTGGCGGAGCGCTGCGCCTGCCAGAGCCTTGCTATGCACAAACCCTGCGGAACAGCGCCCCTTTTCATGCATTATTGAGCCACAGGGAGCGGGTCATTCATGAAGCTTTTCGTCTGCGATCACTGCGGCAACACGATCTATTTCGAAAATGCCGTTTGTGAGCGCTGCGGTCACCAGCTCGGCTATCTGCCTTACGCCAACGCCATGATCTCGCTCTCGCAAGAGGGCACCGCATGGTCATCCCCTGCAATGGCGGGCCAGAGCTTCGTTTTCTGCCAAAACGCGGTTTACGGCGCCTGCAATTGGCTGATCCCCGCTGAGACGGGCGGCAATCTATTCTGCGCTGCCTGCCGGCACAATGAAACTATTCCGCCCATCGAGGATGCGCATAATCTTGAGCGTTGGCAGACCATCGAACGCGCTAAAAAGCGCTTGTTCTATTCGCTGTTGCGTTTAGGCCTGCCGCTGGAAACACGCCTCGAAAACCCTGTGCATGGACTGGCCTTCCGTTTTCTGGCCGACATGCCCGATGGCAGTCAGCCGCCCGTCATGACCGGCCATGAGGATGGAATCATCACCATTGCCCTAGCTGAAGCGGATGATGCCGAACGCGAAAGCCGGCGGACGAGCATGGGCGAACCTTACCGCACGTTGCTCGGGCACTTCCGCCACGAGATCGGCCATCATTATTGGGACCTGCTGGTCGACAACAAACCGAGCCAAGCACGCTTTCGATCCCTGTTCGGCGATGAAACCGCTGACTATGGCCAAGCGTTGCAGACCTACTATGCCAATGGGGCACCTGCTGGCTGGCCGCAAACCCACATTAGTGCCTATGCCACGGCACATCCTTGGGAAGATTTCGCCGAAACCTTCGCCCATTATCTCCATATCACCGACACGGTCGAGATGGCCGCGGCATTCGGCGTGCGCGCCCGCCCCAGCACTGAAGACGCCAATCTTGCCATCCGCGTCGACTTCGATCCTTACGTCGAGCGCAACGCCCAGACCATCGTCGATGATTGGGTGCCACTAGCATCCATGCTCAACAATCTGAACCGCGCCATGGGTCACCCGGACGCCTACCCATTCATCCTGACACCAGCAGTGATCGAGAAGCTGAGCTTCATCCACGAACTGGTGCATAAGAAGGCCTAGGCAAGGCGGGTGTAGGGGGTAAAGCATCGACAGCTTGTACTATCCCATCTTTTCCCACCGTCCGACCTCGGCTATCCTTCTCACATGCCCGTCACTATCCTTCTCGTCCCCCCATTCTCCACCTTGTGCAACGCCGCCTTTGCATTGCGACGCGAGGTTTTTGTTTGGGAGCAGAACGTGCCCGAGGAGGAGGAGAACGATGCCGATGACCTTACGGCCACCCACTTCGTAGCAATCACACAGGGCGAAGTCGTTGCTACGCTGCGGCTGATTGACAAGCCCGAGCATGTCAAGATTGGCCGGGTTGCCGTGCGCCTAGCTTTTCGGGGGCAGGGCATTGCAAAGCAGCTCATTGGCCATGCCATGGATTATGCCAGCGGCATGGGCCGTGACCGTTTTTATCTCACTGCCCAGTCTGACAAGCTTGCCATGTATGAAAAGCTTGGCTTTGCCGCGTTCGGCCCCGAATTCATGGATGGCGGCATGCCCCATCGTGCCATGCGAAGCTATGATCGCGAGACCGCTCAATTAACCAGTTAGCAAGCGCTTAAGCCTGTTGAGCGGCAATGGCTGGACGCACGCTTTTGAGCCGTTATTGTCGTTGATACTGGGTAGCCCGCGACCAGCTTGGGCGCGCTGCACAGAACCATAACCGCCAGGGAGGCGGAACAAGGCCGGCCTGGTTTCCAGAGCCGGCCTTTTCATGCATTGCCAAAAAGCATCGTAATAAAAGCTTCGCGGAACATCTCGCGGATCATGGCGTTGTTTAGTCATCAGGGCCGCATGGTGCGCGACCGGCAAGTCTTGCACCGCACGGCCCGTTCATAACAACAATGAACTCATGGAGCCTTTAATGATCCGCACACTTCTGGCCACTACGGCAATTGCAGCCCTGATGTCCGCAGGCGTTATCGCTCAGGATGCAACGCCCGTCGAAGATCCTGCAAACCCACCAGCAGCGGAAACGGCGCCTGCCCCAGCCCCTGCTCCTGCTCCAGCCCCTGCTGCACCAACTGAGCCGATGCAGCCTTCGACGCCCGGTTCGCCAGATGCGGCTCCTGCGCAGCCAACCCCGGATGCAGCGACACCGCCCGCGCCACCTCCGGCAGCCGGCACGCCCGAGCCTGTTGAAGCAGCACCTGGCGCCGTTCCGCCGACCTTCGACATGGCCGCTGGCTATACCCCAGTCGACACCGATAATCTTGCCTCTGAACTGATCGATCAAACGGTCTATTCGTCCGCTGGTGAAAACGCTGAAGAAATCGGCAACGTGTCTGACATGGTGTTCAATGCACAGGGTCAGATAACCGCCGTGGTAATTGGAGTGGGCGGCTTCCTGGGCATTGGCGAAAAGAACGTTGCAGTTCCATTCGACATGCTCGAGTTCGTTATTGCCGCCGATAATTCCGAACGCTGGGTCCTGCCGACAACCACCGAAGCCCTGCAGGGTGCTCCGGACTTCGTGCAGGAAGAAGATGAGCCAGCTGATGCGGCTCCTGCCGAAGGCGCAGCTGCCCCGGCCGATGGTGGAGCAATGGCTCCCGCCGATGGTGGCGCCATGGCCCCAGCGGCGCCGGCAGCCCAGTAATCCGCCCACGGATCATTCCCTTTGAGGGCCGGCCTTCGGGCCGGCCTTTTCGCGTCAGTTTCTGGAGAAGTTCCATGGCACGTTCGCTCGGCCTGATCTTGGGCCTATTGTTTCTCGCTGCACCGGCCAACGGGCAGGATGCAGCGCCTGTCGCACCTACGCAGGGGTCTAGCGAACTTGAACAAATTGGGCTTACGCCCCCAACGATATTGTCCCAGGGCTATGCGGCAAGCGGCACCGGCATTTTGGTGACCCAGCTTCTGGGTCAACAGGTTTACTCCTCCATAGCCGATGACGCGCAGGAAATCGGCACCATCAACGATATGATCGTAACCTCGGGCGAAGGACTTTCGGCCGTAGTGATCGGCGTCGGTGGTTTCCTGGGCGTCGGCAGCAAGGATGTTGCTGTCAATTTTGCCCAGCTCGAATGGGCAGAGCGCGAAGATGGCTCGCGCCGCTGGGTCCTCGGCACAACCGTAGAGGCGCTGACTGCGGCTCCAGCTTTCATCTGGGGCGAAAGCGAGGAAGCCACCGGCGAGCCGGCGCTCACGCCTGAGCAAGAGCAAGAACAGCTGGTCGAGGGCGACCCGAATGCCGTACCGGTGGATCCGGCCCTGACCACCGATCAACCCGAGCAGCAGGATGCAGCGCCTCTTAATCGCACCGGTTTTGCCGAGTTCGACGAGACGGGGCTGACTGCCGACCAGCTGCGCGGTATTGGAGTTTACGGCATCAACGACGAGTTAATTGGCACCATAGGCGATGTGCTGACCAACCCGGATGGCAGCTTCGATGCGGTAATCGTGGACGTTGGTGGCTTTCTGGGGCTGGGCGCCAAGCCCGTGGTCGTAGGGTTCGACAATCTCACCTTCTCGGCTGATACCTTCGGCAACCGCTATCTGTTCCTCAATACCTCGCGCGAGCAGCTCGAGGTCCAGCCGGAATACAACCCGGAAACCTATGCGGCGGAGCGTGACGTGCAGCGGATGGTGATTGCACCTTGAGGCGCATTAGGACGGACAGAATTATTTAGTATAACGCAGATTAAGCGCGCAGCATTTCTTGAGCCGTGCAATGGATGGTTCATTCATTGTTTGGAACACTCAAAATGCGCCTTTTGCTTGCCGCTGCGCTGCTCCTGCTGCCGCTTTCCACTGTCCAAGCCCAGACCGAGGGCCTGACCGCCGAAGAACAAGAAATCCTGGATGGCCAGGACGTGCTTCTCTACTGCGCTACAGCCTTTGGCATGGCCACCCAAATCCCGGACCTGCCAGCTGAAAAGCAGGAGCAGTTCGACCAGCAATCGCTGGAAATGTTCGACCTTGCCATCCAGTCCCTGACCGACGGCGGCGTTGATGAAGACGGCATCAACGGCATTGCCGATGCTTATGTAGAGGAAGTCTCGCAGGCGATCACCGCCGGCGAGGAAATGCGCTTTTCGGAAGAACAGTGCCAGGCCGGCTATGACGCGATGAGCGAAGGCTGAGCCACAAACGAAGACGGCCCGGACATGCCGGGCCGCTCTTTTTGGTTGTGCCGGTTACTGGCGTGAAAACCGCAACCGGGCGATCTCGTCATATTCGGATTGCTCAATCTTGAGCTGCTCGTCTTTTTCGCGCTGGTGCTCGCGCTGGTCCAGCAGCTCGACCTTCTTAAGGTCCTCGAGCGCTTCGGCGAGCGTATCCTGCGCCGCTTCGAGCTTGCCGCGCATATCGTTGGCCGAGGCCAAGAGATTATCGCGCCGCGTGATGGCTGCCTTGGCGAAGGTCGAATAGGCGAAATGGGCCACGTCCGAAATACCGGTCTTGGTTTGCTCGATCTCGATCTGCTGGTCGAGTTCGGCGGCCATGCGCTCGAAATCCCGCACCATCATCTCGATTTGCGCAACCTGACGGCGCTTTTCGTCCACTTGGAACTTTTTGAGCCGAATGAGGCTCTCGCTGCGCGATTTCAAGACCTGTACTCCTTACACACCAAGTCAGTTCCGGGACCAATACAACGGTCCCATCAGCCTGCCGCGCCCGCCTCGACTACGATCGCTTCGAGCATTTTATAGCCCTCGGCAATTGTTGTCGTTTCTTCCCGGCTCTGGCTCAAAAAAGCCTCAAGTTGCGGGTTGATAGCGATCGCACGGTCCACTTTCGGATCTGACCCTTTCCGGTAAGCCCCCAGCCGGATCAGTTCCTCCATGTCCGAATATATGGACATGAGCTCTCGCGCCTTTTGCAAGGTCGGCCGGAAATCTACCGGCACACACCCTGGCATGGTACGCGAGATGGACCGGAGCACGTTCACTGCCGGGTAACGACCCCGTTCTGCAATGCCGCGCTCCATTACAATGTGCCCGTCAAGAATGCCGCGTACAGCATCCGCAATGGGCTCGTTGTGATCATCACCTTCCACCAAAACGGTAAAAAGTCCGGTAACAGAACCGGTAGAAGGCGTACCAGGTCCAGCGCGCTCCAACAATCGTGGCAATTCGGTGAAAACAGTCGGCGGATAACCCTTCGCCGTTGGCGGCTCCCCAATGGCTAGCCCGATTTCACGCTGCGCCATGGCAAAGCGGGTGAGGCTATCCATCATGCAAAGGACTCGCTTGCCCTGGTCGCGGAAATACTCGCTCAGCGCCAGCGACATGTAAGCTGCCTGTCGCCGCATCAGCGCCGCTTCATCGGATGTGGCCACGACCACTACGGCATTGGCGAGCCCCGCTTCACCCAGATATTCCTGGATGAACTCGTGCACCTCGCGCCCACGCTCACCGATGAGCCCAATGACGGCGACATCCACATTGGTGTTGCGCGCCAGCATGGACATAAGAACAGACTTGCCGACACCCGAACCAGCAAAAATGCCCAGGCGCTGACCCTCGCATACGGTAGTGAAAGTGTTGAGACATCGCACTCCAAGATCGAGCGGATCGCCTACCCGCACCCGGTCATGCGCCAAAAGCGGGTTTTGCCGCAGAGGATAGGCCGATGCCCCGCGCGGCAGCGGACCCTTGCCATCGATCGGCTCGCCATTGGCATTGATCACGCGGCCAAGCCAGGCTTGCGAGGGAAACGCCGAACCATCGTTGCGCTGGAACACAGCCTTGCAGCCGAGCCGCACGCCACTCAGTTGTCCGAATGGAAGGCACAGCGCATGCCCGTCCTTGAACCCGATGATCTCGGCGGCGAGTTGCTCATCGTTGACCGTGTCGATCTGCACCCGTCCGCCGACGCGCAGTTCGCGCACCGGACCCACGATTTCGATCAGGAGCCCCTGAACGGACTTCACCCTCCCATAGACTTCTACGTCGTCGATAGCGTCGATCGCAGTGATCAGTGCTTTCATGCCGTGTTCAGCTTCCGTTCAGCCAAGTTGCTAAACTATGGTTTCCGCGTGGCTGCGCTCAAGCGCAATCTCGAATCAGATGGTAACCGATCCTTAAGGTAAAAGCGCTATTTCAGGCGGTGGAGCATTCCGTCCGCAGCTTTGTGCCGACCCTGCTCCAAACCCCTATCAGACATCGCATTGCCTGAGTCCCCAGAGTCGCTTAAGCGGCTCACTTAAACCATTTTCTTAAGGAAAATTGATAAGATTAACCCATACATTTCAATGAGTTAAACTTAATTCACCCTAACGCCGTTTGCGTATTGCCCAACCGAATTAAACTTTGTTAACTATTTGAGCTTAGGGTTCAGTCATATCCAGTAGGGTTGGCGTGGGCAGGCCAGGTCCCACGGTTCCAGCAGGAACGAATGACAAGGGGAATATGAATGCGGGTACTCCTTATTGAGGACGACAGCGCTACGGCGCAGAGCATCGAATTGATGCTCAAGTCCGAGAGCTTCAACGTCTACACTACCGACCTCGGTGAAGAAGGCGTCGATCTCGGCAAACTCTACGACTACGATATTATCCTTCTCGACCTGAACCTTCCCGACATGAGCGGCTACGAAGTGCTTCGCACGCTCCGCGTCGCCAAGGTTCAAACGCCCATCCTAATCCTTTCCGGCCTTGCGGGCATTGAGGACAAGGTGCGTGGTCTCGGCTTCGGCGCCGACGACTACATGACCAAGCCGTTCCACAAGGACGAACTGGTTGCCCGCATCCACGCCATCGTGCGCCGCTCCAAGGGCCATGCCCAGTCGGTCATCACCACCGGCGAACTCACCGTCAATCTCGACACCAAAACCGTCGAAGTGCAGACCCAGCGCGTGCACCTCACCGGCAAGGAATACCAGATGCTTGAGCTGCTGTCCCTGCGTAAGGGGACGACGCTCACCAAGGAAATGTTCCTCAACCACCTTTATGGCGGCATGGACGAACCCGAACTCAAGATCATCGACGTGTTCATCTGCAAGCTGCGCAAGAAGCTTTCGGTAGCGACCGGCGGCAAGAACTACATCGAAACCGTCTGGGGCCGTGGTTATGTGCTGCGCGAGCCTGACGAGAACGAAATCTACGCCGACAACGTCGCCTGATCCCCTCAGCGCCCTTTGTCATGACAATCCGCCCCGTGTGACCTGTCACACGGGGTTTTTCGTTCAGCTTTATAGAAGCGTCATAGCAGGCGGAACCGGCCCTTGGTGCATGCGTTAACGTCTATGAGTGAAACTCAAGGGGCAGCCAATCATGTCAGACTTGTCGCAACGCCTGCGCGAACCGCTGGTGATCATCATCCTGGTCATTGCCGTTGCCGGATGGCTGGCCTTTTTCGCTATGTGGATCAATTCGGCGAGTCAATCAAACCAACAGCAGCAAACCATTGCCACTCTGACCGCCGAGCGCGACGACGTGGCCCAGCGGCTGAACGCCCAGGAAACCGCACAGGGCGAGCTGGTCGAGCTTCAGGCTCAGATTGCCGCCGCGCAGCAGGATCTTGCAGCCAATACGGCATCGCTTGAAACCGTGCGCAATGATCTGACCGCCCGCCAGACGGAACTCGAAACCCTCACAGCCGATCTCGACGCACGCCGCGCCGAAGCTACGACCCTGCAACAGCAGGCTGACGCTGCTAGCCAGCAGACTGCCGAATTAACGGCGCAGCAGCAAGACTTGCAGGGACAGATCGACACGGCCAACCAGCAATTGACCGATGTTGGCGCTCGCCTGGAGGCCGCACGCCAACAGGAGGCTTCTGCTACGGCGAATGCGGCCCAGCTAACCAACGAAGCCGCAACAACGACCGGCAATCTCGCCGATCTGCAAGGACAATTACAGACTGCCCGGGAGCAGTTGACCGCAGCACAGACGCAATTGGCAGAGCTTGCCGGCCAGAGCGAGACGGCTGGTACTGATCTGCAAGCCCTGCAGCAAGAGGTGGCGGCGCTGCAAACCCGCCGGGACGAGCTGACCGCTGAAGTGCAGAATTATGAGGATCAGCGCAACCAGCTCCAGCCGCAAGTGGATGAGCTTGCCCGCACCATCACCGAACGCGGCCAGGAACTGACTGCCTTAGAGGAACGCATAGCTGCAGCCGTGGCCAGGGCCGATGCTGCCGCGCCTATGGGGCGCTACACAGTAGCAGGTGACGGCGAGGCCCGCGGGCTTACCCTAGCGCTCGATCCAGCCGGCAAGTTCACCCTGAGTGACCGGGGAAATCGCACTGTCACCGGCGATTATGTGCTGACAGATAACCAACTCGAATTGGCTAATGCTCAAGGCGCTATCGGCAATGCGACCTTCCCGATGACCTGTCCCGTCGCCAGCAACGACAATGGCTTTACTATCGGCGAGGCACCCGGCTGCGTATTGTCTGGCTTGGCGTTCGACCGCGCACCATAAAGCATCAAGGCGAACGGCGGCTTCCACTTCTTCTTGCCCCTGCGATCACCCCGGCCTTGAGCCGGGGCTTATTTTGAGCGCAAATAATTCTTTCCGATGTCGAAACGCTGTATGCGCCCTCGTCATGATGTCAGATGCGCCATCAAACTCAGGCGCTAAGAGAGGAAATCATCATGATCCGCACAGCATTGACAGCCGCAGCCCTGCTGCTTAGCGCTCCAGCCTTTGCCCAGACCGAGCCGGTCAGCGACACTGTCGAAATCAACGGCATGGACATTTATTACGAAGTTTCCGGCGAAGGTGACCCGCTGGTGGTGCTGCATGGCGCCTATATGAACATTTCGTCCATGGGCGAGATCATCCCTGAGTTGGCCAAGACGCATAAGGTCTACGCCATCGAATTTCAGGGGCATGGGCGCACCAATGACATCGACCGCCCGATTACCTACCCAAACCTGGCGGATGACGTTGCCGCCTTCATGGACGAGGTGGAACTGGAGAAAGCCGATATCTTCGGCTATTCGATGGGGGCCGCAGCAGGCTTGCAACTGGCCATCCGGCACCCCGAAAAGGTCGATCAACTGATTGCCGCCTCTGCGGCCTATGATGTTTCCGGCTGGCAGCCGGCCTTTGTCGAGTTCATCCCGCAAATGTCGCCCGAAATGTTCATCGGCACACCCATGGAAGACGAATGGAAAAAGCTGGCGCCCAATCCAGAAGGCTTCCGGAGCGTTGTTGAAAAGCTAATCGCGCTCGAGAAAGAGCCTATGGCCTGGGAAGCGGACGTCAAGGCGCTGAAATCTCCCGTGCTTATCATCACCGGCGATGCCGATGTCGTAACGCTGGAACATTCCGTGGCCCTGTTTCGCCTTCTGGGCGGTGGTGTGATGGGCGACATGGGCACGCCCCTTTCGCCGTCCCGCCTGGCCGTTCTACCAGCAAGTTCGCACACGGCTGTCATCAACCAGACACCGCTGCTGCTCGGCTTCATCGAGCCATTCCTTGAGGGCAAAACCCCTCCCGGCTTCATGGGAATGTAAGCAACAAGGGCGAGCAGAAGCTTGCCGCGGCGGATCAATACTGGTTTGATCCGCCGCCATGAATACCCAGTCCGACATCCACAACGCCATCAACACCGTCTGGAAAAACGAACAGCCCCGGCTTATTGCCGGGCTCACCCGCATGGTTCGGGACATCTCTCTGGCCGAAGAACTGGCGCAGGACGCGCTGGTCATTGCGCTTAAAAGCTGGCCTGAAAGCGGCTTGCCGAAAAACCCTGGTGCGTGGTTGATGCAGACGGCCAAGCGCCGCGCGATCGATCTGTTCCGGCATCGCAAGATGGCTGCGGAGAAGCTGGTCGAAGTCGGCCATGGCATCGAAACTGATGCGCCTGATCATGAAGCGGCGCTGCACGACAATCTGGATGATGATGTCGGCGACGATCTCCTGCGGCTGATTTTTACCTCATGCCATCCCATCTTGCCCGCCGAATCGCGCGTTGCGTTGACCCTGCGCCTGCTGGGCGGGCTCACGACGGAAGAAATTGCCCGCGCTTTTCTTGCGGCCGAGCCAACCATAGGGCAGCGCATCGTGCGCGCGAAGAAAACCATTGCCGAAGCCGGCATTCCCTTTGAAGTGCCGCGCGGGCTGGAGCGCGCCGAGCGTCTCTCATCGGTCCTTGGCGTGCTCTACCTGATCTTCAATGAAGGCTACTCCGCCACCTCGGGCGATGATTGGTTGCGCCCGCAATTGTGCAACGAGGCCATCCGGCTTGGCCGGGTGCTGGTCCGCCTGACGCCCCAGGACTCAGAGGTTCACGCCCTAGTGGCGCTCATGGAGATCCAGGCATCGCGTGCAGTAGCCCGGACCGATCACAAGGGGCAGCCGGTACTTTTGAGCGATCAAGATCGCAGTCTTTGGGATCAGAACCTGATCAAGTCAGGTCTGCGCGCGCTTGAGCAAGCCATCGCCTTGGGCGGTGCCAACCGTCCCTATGCTCTCCAGGCAGCCATCGCCGCCTGCCATGCCCGGGCACAAAGCTCTGAAGACACAGATTGGGCCCTCATAGCCGGGCTTTATAGAAATCTTGGACAGGTTACGCCATCGCCCGTGATCGAGCTCAACCGGGCAGTCGCTGTTTCGATGGCCGAGGGCCCAGCCGCCGGTCTTGCGATCATCGACATCATCAAGGACGATCCGGCGCTCAGAGCCTATCATCTGCTTTATGGCGTACGCGGCGATATGCTGAGTAAATTAGGCCGCCACACCGAAGCGATGCTCGAGTTCCGCCGGGCCGCGGAACTCACGCGTAATGCGCGGGAGCGGGCCTATTTGACGGGGCGGGCGGAGGGAACGGCTTAAGCTGCCAGTTCGAACTTGGACTCGAGGATCGTCCGGTCGAACGGTTTCATCATATAATCGCTCGCGCCGGCCTTAAGCGCCATGGCGATGGCGCCGATGTCGTTCTCGACTGTGCAGTAAACGACGCGCGGCTTTTCCCCCCCGACATAGGCGCGCAGGAGCTTGAGAAATTCCAGCCCACTTAGGATAGGCATGCTCCAATCGAGCAAGATCGCGTCTGGCATTTCCTGCCGGCACTTGTCGAAGGCTTCCTGCCCGTCTTCGGCTTCGTCAACGATATAGTCCATATCTTCCAGAATACGCCGCGCAACTTTGCGCACAACGCTGGAGTCATCGACGATCAAGCAGGATTTCATCACTACCGGTTCCGCAGAGGCTGACGCACAACACGATTATGAACACGACATCCTACGGATTGGTTAGCGTCAGGCCGACACTTCGCTTGTTGCTTCCTCGAGCACCTTGGGAATGGCCGTAAAATAAAACACGGCATCCTCAATGCCGATGTCGATCTCCATGTTGGTCATGCGCGCCAAGAGCCCAGTATAGAACGGCTGGATGCCCCGCGCGTCGACCGATCCTTCTTCCGGCATGCCGGACAAAAGTCCTGCAGCGCCCGAAGGGATCAACGTTTTCTGCCGCTTGTCCGGATCGCTCTTGGAGGTGAACTCAAACTTCTCACTGCCTGCATCGCCGGAGATAGAAGCCGTGACATGCCCGCCACGCGGCACCGACATGGCGGCAATCAGCAGCATGTTCATGAAGAGCTTGGCCTTGTGCTTGGGCAACAGGATCAGCGGCACGTTCCATTCAAGATCAGCCTTTTCGATCTCGAACAAAATACGCGCTACGCGCTCGCATTCGCGAGTGTCGATATCGGTGCCGGCGGTCGAGGATGCGCCATAGGCCAGGCGCGCGAATTCCAGCTTCGCCCGGCTTTGGCGGGCGGCGCTGGCGATCAGATCGCGTGCCCCATCGGCCATTTCGGTCTGGTTAGGGTCCGACAAGACTTCGAGCCCATTGCCGATCGCGCCGATCGGGTTGATCAGATCGTGGCAAACCCGGCTGCACAGCATGGCGGCAAGATCGGTTGCCTGAAGCTCGATAATATCGGCCATAGGGAAGGTCTCCGTAGGGCGGCGTGCCGCCAAGAATCACATTGGCCAGACATTAGTGGGAGATGGTTAAAAGTGGACCACAAAAACCCCAAAGGGCGTCAATTGACCGAAAGCTGTGTCGAAAGCGCCGGCCACTTTTCCTCTCCAGTGCGCGCGGCAGCGTCGGGCGCCAACAGGAATGCCTCGCGATTGGCGGCGGAGTAAAATAGATATAACCGCTGCTTAAAGACGGTATAGATGCGGGCATCGCTGTCAGCGACAAAGCCGCGCGACACGCCCATGCCGTCGTGGCCGCCATATTGCGGAGCGTAGATTTCGGGCGCGTTCTTGAACACGTCGCGATTAGCGGCCGTCGCAAAATACCAAGGCACGTTCTGCCAGGTGAACTCATAATCAGGGCTCCCTTGCAGCGGAGCGGCTTCGGTGAAATAGCTCACCGGATCATAGCCCGAGATGGCGATACCCGTCAGCGGATCGGTAACGATCAGCGTCACGACCGACTGCGCCCGCACCGGTGCGATTGCGGCACAAACCATGCCGAACAGCGGCAAAACAAAGGCGAGCATGGTTAAGATTTGTTTAGAGGTTTGCGTCATTATGGATCCAATGACCGGCAGGCCGGGCATGCGGGTTCGTTGGTAAAAATAGGGTCTAAGCCTTAACGAGCCCGTAACTGCCCTAAGCGCCGTCGCCCCAGGAGATCCCAGATGATCAAGCGCTTCGCCCTCCTTTTTGCCCTGCTGGTGGCCCTGGCTGCCCCGGCGGCCCCGGCTTTCGCCCAAGGTTCACTGAGCGACACCTATTCGGGCGAGGAATTAGTTGACAGCGGCCGCGCCTTTTTCGGCAGCGCGTCGCAAGGGCTGGCCTCGGTCGTCGAGCGTGCGGTTAGCCAGTTCGGATTGCCCAACGGCTATATCCTTGGCGAAGACGCGGGCGGCGCGCTGTTCGCTGGCGCGCGCTACGGCGAAGGCACCGTCTATACCCGCAACGCCGGACAATACGCCGTCTTCTGGCAAGGCCCCTCCATTGGCTTCGACGTGGGTGGCGACGGCTCCAAGGTAATGATGCTGGTTTATAACCTTAACCAGATCGGTGACGTGCTCGGCCGCTATGCTGGTGTCGATGGCTCCGCCTATGTGCTCGGCGGGTTCGGCATGACGGTGATCAAGCGCGGTCCAGTCGTCATGGTCCCTATTCGCTCCGGTGTCGGTGCGCGCCTGGGCGTCAACATCGGTTACCTCAACTTCACCAACGAGCCCACCTGGAATCCCTTCTGACAAAGGCCTGGCCGTACTGATCGCCCCAACCTGCTCCAGTCCAACGCAGTTGATGCATTCTGGCCACGCCTGTGAAATAAGAGGGGCCATATCCTTGCGCGGCTTGGCTCTGCCGGGCCGCTCGCGCGTTAGGGTTAATGGCTGGCGAAGATGGCGAGGCCTCGCCTGAGGTGCCAGAGAAGGACAAGTCCGTGTCTTACCTGTAGCGCGGTCGTGGAGCTCGGCTGATGCTGATCGAAAACATGATGTATTTCGCGTTGGGCGCGCTGGTAGCGGGCCTGTTGGCTCTCATCATCCTGCCCGCCGTGTGGAAGCGCGCCGTGCGCCTTACTAAGCGCCGCATCGAGGCTGCCACGCCTATCACCATGGCCGAGTTCCGGGCCGACAAGGACCAGTTGCGCGCCGAGTTCGCCCTGTCCACCCGGCGGCTGGAGATGAACGTCGAGACCCTGCGCAAGAAGCTCACCGAGCAGCTCGCCGAGGTTAACCAGAAGCGCGCCGATCTGGCAGCGCTCAAGTCCGAACGCGACAAGCACCTCGATGTGGTGCGGGAACTCGAAGGGCGCGAAGCCGAACTGCGCGCTCGCGTCACTGAGCTTGAACGCGAAGGCACTGATCTAGCCCAACGCTTGCGCATGCGGGACCGCGAGGTCGAAGTGCGCACCCAGGAACTTGGTAAGCTGCGCGACAGCGTACGCCAGAGCCTGCCAGCCGGTTTGTTGGTTGATCCAAATACCCTTTCGGGCGATTACAGCGAAGATGTCGACCGCCTGAGTGCAGCCTTGGCCGTCGAAACCAAGCGTGCTGCATTCCTTGAGGATCAGGCCCGCAGCCTTATTGCGCGGCTTGAAAGCTCGGACCGCCGCAGCACCGAAACAACGGCTGCCATCGCCCGGATGCGCGACGCGCTTAATGACCGGGAGGATAGCAAGAGCGCCGATGCGGAAAGTCTTGTTGCCGCCGAAGCGCGCATTGCGAGTGCCGAAAACCGGCTCAATGCTCTGCTTGCCGAAACAGGCCAGGTGGTGGAAATCTCCGTCGGCCGTGCCGAGCAATTGCTGGCCGACAAGCTGACGCTCGAGGCTGAGGTCGAAAGCCTGCGCACCAAAGTCGCGAATGTCGAAAGTACGATCCTGGCCGATTGGGACAGCGAGCGGCTTGAAGAAGCGCATCTGCGCGAGCGGCTGAACGACATTGCCGCCAGCGTCAGCCGCCTGGTTTATGCCGTGGAGACTGAAAATCCCTCAGCTAATAACCCGGAAGAAAGCCTGTTCGACCGCGTCCAGCGCTTCGCCGGCGATAGCGAAAGCTTCAACGAAGTGCCCGTGAGACCCGCTCGCGAGCGTCCCGGCGCAGTTTCCGATCGCATGGCCGCACTGCGGGAAATCCAGGGCCGCTAACTTAGTTTCCAAGCACTACGCTGCGCGTCACCTCACCTGTGCCCTGATCGAACAGCGCCAATGTCGTGACACCATCGATTGTGTAGGTAACGTTGATCGCCCCTTCGCTCACCAGCGCCGAGACCACTTCGGCCCCGGAAGGCAGCACGACACGCTCTGCCACCGTTGGCGGGGGAGCATCTCGCATGACGCGATAGACAAGGGCGAAGCCAATCGCCATAAAGCCGAGCAACAGGATGCCGATCGATATTCCGAACGAACGGCGCGCCTTGCTGAACATGGCCAGCGCCTCGGGGGATAGTGGCTCGTCCGCTTTGGGGCCGCCGGGCCCGGTCTCATTAGGATTGCTCATGGCCGAAAATACCGCACTGGAGTTCGAGGGCGACGAAGTCGAAATCGTCGTCGATAGCGAAATGGCTGGAGGCCGGCTCGATGCGACCCTTGCCAAGGTGCACACCGTGCTTAGCCGCAATCGCATCAAGGATCTGATCCTTGAGGGTGCTGTCACCATCAACGGCAAAGCCGTCAGCGAGCCCAAATATCGGCTTAGCGCTGGAGAGACAATCGTTCTTCTTGCCCCACCGCCCGAAGATGCCGAACCGCACCCGGAAAACATCCCGCTCGACATCCTTTACGAGGATGACCAACTGATCGTCATCAACAAGCCGGTCGGCATGGTGGTGCATCCGGCCCCCGGCTCGCCAGACGGCACGCTGGTCAACGCCTTGCTGTTTCACTGTGGCGATAGCCTCGTCGGCATTGGGGGGGTCAAGCGGCCCGGCATCGTGCATCGGCTCGACCGCGACACGTCGGGCGTAATGGTCGCCGCCAAGACGGAGAAGGCGCACAAGCACCTTTCCGAGCAATTTGCCGACCACGGCCGGACTGGCCCACTACACCGCGCCTACCTTGCCTATGTCTGGGGCTCGACAGAAACCGGCAAGGGCACCATTAATGCCCCGCTCGGACGCGACCAGAACAATCGCCTCAAGCAAGCGGTGCGCAAGGATGGCCGCGAAGCCATCACCCACTATTTCGTCGAACAGCGCTTTGGCGATGAAGGCTGGGACATCACGCGCGTGCAATGTCATCTTGAAACCGGGCGCACCCACCAGATCCGCGTGCACATGGCGCATATCGGCCATCCACTAGTAGCCGACAGCGTCTATGCTTCAGGTTACGCGACCAAGATCAACAAGCTGCCCGCCGATTTAGTCACGCCGATCCAGGCGCTGGGTCGCCAGGCGCTTCATGCCGCAGAGTTGGGCTTCGAACATCCTGTCACGCAAGAAGAAATGTTCTTTGAAGCCCCCCTGCCCCCTGATCTTGAAGCATTGCAGGAGGCGCTCGAAAGCTACAACAAGGCTTTCGCTCGGTAGCGATTCACTGCATGGTGAATGAACCGGACCTTGTACATGAGCGTACTGCTACCAGGAGCGCATGGTGACGCTTCGCGATTTCTTGCGTATTTGTAACCGATTTGGCGGCTTAATCCTCTTACATTCGCCGAATTACCGATTATATATTCATCGTAGTTTGCCGATGGTCCGGATGGACGCTGGCGAAGCTATCTGCCCTGGTTGGGCGCCGCTGCGGTTTGGGAAACTTCGCAGCAATAGGGCGCGCCCAATGTGGGGGAACATGAAAGGGGTGCAATCATGGCCCAGACCAATCTTCCAGTCCTCTCAGCCGAAGGTGGCCTCAGTCGCTATCTTCAGGAAATCCGCAAGTTCCCCATGCTGGAACCGGATGAGGAATTTATGCTGGCCAAGCGCTACAAGGAACACGCCGATCCGGGCGCTGCCCAGAAGCTAATTACCTCGCATCTACGCCTCGTGGCTAAGATCGCTATGGGCTATCGTGGCTATGGCCTGCCGATTTCGGAAGTGATCTCGGAAGGCAATGTCGGCCTCATGCATGCGGTTAAGCGCTTCGAGCCCGACAAGGGCTTCCGGCTCGCGACCTATGCCATGTGGTGGATCCGGGCAGCGATCCAGGAATACGTCCTGCGCTCCTGGAGCCTGGTTAAGATCGGCACGACCGCAGCCCAGAAGCGGCTGTTTTTCAACCTGCGCAAGGTGAAGGGGCAGATTGCCGCGCTTGATGATGGTGCGCTGCATCCTGACCAGATCGCCCAAATCGCCACGACGCTGAACGTCACGGCCGAGGATGTGGTCTCGATGAACGCACGCCTGTCCGGAGACGCCTCGCTCAATTCGCCCATGCGGGCGGATGAAGGCTCGTCCGAATGGCAGGATTGGCTCGTCGACGAAACGCCAAGCGCTGAAACCCGGTTGGGCGACAGCGAGGAATATTCCGAGCGTATGGGATTGCTCAACAGCGCCATGGACGTGCTCAATGAGCGCGAAAGGGCAATCTTCCATGCCCGTCGCCTGCAAGAAAATCCCTCGACACTTGAGGAGTTGGCCCAGCAATACGATGTCAGCCGCGAGCGCATCCGGCAGATTGAAGTGCGGGCTTTCGAGAAGGTGCAGGACGCGGTCAAGGAAGCTGCTCGGGCGCACTAGGCATTGGCGATTGAATGATGAAGGCGGGCCCCTGTGCCCGCCTTTTTTTCGACGTTCAGGGCGAAGCATAGCCTTGGCTTGCCGCGATCAGGTCCCACAGGCGCTCCTTGGGTAGGATAAGCAGCCAGGGCGTGCTGTCTGCCGGAACGATCTCGACAGGTCCGCCGGTCCCCTCGTTGGATGTGCCGATCAAGCCACCCGGCTCAAGGGTCAGGCCATCCATAGGATAGAACAGGCCCTGCGATCGCTCGAAATGGATCGGCACTAGCGGGTGGATGGAAATCCGCTCACGCGGGTCTGCATCGAATGTAATGGGCCCCACTACGGCCAGCGCCACATCGATCTCGTCAACGAGTAACAGGCGCCGGGTGGGCGCATATTGCAGCACGGCGCTAAGCGCGGCGAGCGTATGGTCGAGCCGCTTGCCGGTCATGCCCAATGCCAGCGTCACCGGCGCTTGCGTGGAATAGAGCGCCTTCTGGAAGTCCGTCGTGATCTGTTCGGGAATATGGATGACTTGCGTCCGCTGCTCCCATCCCGCTCGGTCGGCGAGCGAATCAAGATCGCCGATGATGGCCTTCGGGACTAGACCCGCCGCCCCGATAGCATCGCCACCGCCATCGGCACCGACCAGCGCCACGCCGCGCCGGTTCAGTTCCACAAGCAGGCCAGGCTCAACGGCCCCTCCGCCAACAATGGCCGTGGGTCCGTCAAAGACGAGGATTGGCGCATCCGCCGCCGCTACGGAAGTCTCTTGCACTGCGCTATAGCTCTCATTAAGTGTTGGACGTCTCGCTGGGGTGCTCCGCATTTGCGGAGCTGAGAGTTACCCATTGAACCTGAACCAGGTCATGCTGGCGGAGGAAGTTCGAGATGGCAAGAGCGTCTCGACGCGTCCCGCCATTGACACCATCCCTTCACTCATGGCCGCAACCTTTGAAGGAATTGACCCATGGTCAAATTCACATCCATTGCGCTTGCGGTCCTATCCGGACTCATCGCCTTGCCCGCCGCCGCGCAAGATGCGCCCAAGCTCACCATCTACACTTATGACGGCTTTGCCGCCGAATGGGGTCCCGGCCCCGGGCTCAAGGCTGGCTTTGAAGCCATTTGCGGCGGTTGTACGGTCGAGTTCATTGCGGCCGACAGTTCCATCGGCACGCTGCGCCGCGTGCAGCTCGAGGGTGAAACCACCGAGGCCGACCTGATCGTAGGCCTTGATACCGCCATCGCCGGAGAAGCGCGTGAAACAGGACTATTTGCCGATCACGCGCTCGATCTCGCAAATCTGAGCCTGCCGTCTGCATGGACGGACGCACAATTTGTGCCGTTCGACTACGCGCACTTCGCCTTCGTCTACGACACCGACACGGTCGCCAACCCGCCCAAATCTTTTGAAGAGCTAATCGCCTTACCGGACGACTTCAAGATTGTGGTGCAGGACCCGCGCTCGGCAACACCGGGGCTTGGCCTCGTCCTTTGGATCGCCGCGGCTTACGGAGACCGGGCGCCTGAAATCTGGGCGGGCCTCAAGCCACACATCCTGACCGTCACGCGCGAATGGAGCGAGAGCTACAATCTTTTCCTTGAAGGCGAAGCCGACATGGCGCTGAGTTACACAAGTTCGCCAGCCTACCACATCGTTTCGGAGGGTGACGACAGTATCCATGCAGCGCTCTTTAGCGAAGGCCATCTCGCGCAGACCGAAGTCGCCGGCATGCTCAAATCGTCTGACCAGCCTGAGCTTGCGCGCCAGTTCCTCGAGTACCTGGCTTCGGTGGATGGGCAAAAAATCATTCCGACTACCAATTGGATGCTGCCGGTCGTTGATCTGGGCGATGCACTCGACCCGGCTTTTGCCAACCTGCCCCAGCCGGAAAAAACGCTAAGCATGAGCGACGACGAAATCGCTGCCAACAGCCAGCGTTGGATCGACGAAATGTTGCAGGCCGTGCAGTAGGCACGCTGGCTGTGAGCACCCCCGCGGCAGATCCCTCCCCACAAGGGGGAGGGAGCCAATCGCATCATCTCCGGTGGCGCAATTTGGCCCTACCCCATCGTCCGCTCCGCATTGGCTCGGCGCTAGCGCTTGCCTCTGCAATCGCAACGCTCATCGTCCTCGTGCTCTGGGCCATCTTCGATGCCGCTACAGACGATGGCAACGCTTCGCGCATCGACATCCTGCACCTCCTTCGGATGACGGCGATTCAGGCGGGCCTCACCACGATCCTATCCATTGGGGTCGGGGTGGCCCTTGCCTGGTCCTTGAACCGGCTGAGATTCCTCGGCCGCGACTTCGTCGTAGGCCTTTTCGCTGCGGCGATCGTCACGCCCGGCATGGTGGTGGCTTTCGGTCTTCTTGCTATCTGGGGCCGCAATGGCTGGCTCAATAAGGCGAGCGAAGCGCTGTTCGGATTTTCCTTGGGCAGTCCTGCCTATGGACTCTCCGGCATTTTGTTGGCTCATGTCATCCTCGATGGTGCCTTCGCTGCCCGCATCATGCTCGCGCGGCTCGACTCCATACCAGCCAATCGGCTCAAGACCGGTCAGTCGCTTGGCCTGTCGGCCTGGACGCGGTTCAGCATCATTGATTGGCCTGCCTTGCGCGGCACGATACCTGGCGTCGCGGCTATTATATTCCTTCTGGCTTTTACCAGCTTCCCCATCGTTCTGCTCTTAGGTGGCGGTCCTGCCAACCAGACGCTGGAAGTTGCCATCTATGCCGCCGTGCGGCAGGATTTCGATCTGGGCGGCGCCGTGCGGCTGGCGGCAACCCAGATCGGCGTCTGCTCGTTGATCATCCTTGCCGCCTCGGCGCTGGCGCCTGTCCCGACGGGCTTTGGCGCCTCAAGCGTGCCGCGCTGGCGGGACACGTTTCCTGCCCGGCTCTTGCAAACCGGCGTGCTCGCAATTGCCCTACTGGCCTTTGCACTACCCCTGTTGTCGGTTCTGGTCGACGGTGCCGGCAGCATCGGCCGGGTGCTGCAGCAGCCGGCCTTCTGGTGGGCCACGATGAGTAGCCTCCTGATCGGCATTGCGTCGGCTATCCTCACCCTCTTCATGGCTCTGGCGCTTGCCACGGGACGGGCGGCCAGCGCCCATGCGCCGCTGCGCACTATACTCGGCATGCCGGCCTTTGCTTATCTTGCTGTGCCAGCCGTGGTGCTGTCGCTGGGTTTCTTCCTGCTGGTCCGGCATTTGGGGGTAGCGCCGGCGCAGGCAGCGCCGTTCATCGTGATTCTGGGCAACAGCCTGTTGGCGTTGCCCTTCGCCATAGCAACGCTTGGTCCACCGCTTGAGGCAATCGCCCGTAGTCGCGGCAAGCTTATCCGCTCGCTGGGACTATCCGGCTGGCAGCAGTTTAGGCTAGTCGAACTGCCGCTGATCGGACGCGACCTTGGCGTCATGCTGGCCCTGTCGTTCTGCTTCTCACTGGGCGATCTGGGCGTCATCGCGCTGTTTGGGACGCAGGACTTCCAAACCCTACCGCTGATGATGTTTCGCGCGCTCGGCTCCTATCGCAACAACGACGCTGGCGCCCTTGCGGCACTCCTCTTAATAGGCACGATCCTGGCCTTTTCCGGCCTGCCAAAGCTCTTTGAAAGGCTCGCCAGTGCTGCGCGTTGACGATGTGTGCTATGCTCATCTGGGCCAGCAGATGGAATATTGTTTCAGCTTCACGGCCGAACCAGGGGCAGTTACCGCAATCTCGGGTCCGAGCGGCTCGGGTAAATCGACGCTGCTTGACCTTGTTGCCGGTTTTCTTGTGCCCCGTTCAGGCAAGATCACTTTGGACGGCACCGACTTTGTTGCGATGTTACCCGAGCAAAGGCCTATTTCGCTCCTGTTGCAGTCGGAAAGCCTGTTCGATCATCTAAGCGCCGGGCGCAACACAGAATTGGGCTTGCCCCGGACCACATTGCGCTCCGATGGGGGCAAAGCCGTCGAACAGGCTTTAGCGGAGGTCGGACTTTCTGGCATGCAGCGGCAAATTGCGTCCACCCTGTCCGGCGGCCAAAAGCAGCGCGTCGCCTTGGCTAGAACGCTGCTGCGCAGCCGCCCTGTTTTGCTGCTGGATGAACCATTCTCAGCGCTGGACGACAAAACGCGGGTGACAACCCGAGATCTCGTCCGAACGCTAACGCTACGTCATGGCTGGCACACGATCCTGGTCAGCCATCACGCCGATGACATCGAGCAACTCGCCCAAAGGCGATATCGCATTAATGCGGGACGGCTTGAGCCCTATTGAGCCCAGGCCGTGAAAACCTCGTTGAACATGGTCTGCGCAGGCGCATCTTTTTCAAGTGTAATGATAGCGTTCCGTCCGGTGCCGTAAACCACTGCCAAATCCATCCACTGACGGCTCTGTAGCAGATCGGTATTGGTCGCCAGATCTTCGGCCGAAGCACTCAGGGCAAAGAGGAAGGAATTACCCACCACACGCGCCGATGCACCAACGAGCGGAGTTCCGGGTACTAATTCTTCGCTCTTCAGTAGAACGCCGGGGAGATTAGCAATCGTACCACCGATAAAAGTGTCGCTGACGTCGAAGTTCACTTCCATCAGATGACTTGCCGGTAGGCTCGGATCGGAATTCTTGCGAATGATGATCTGAACACCCAGGTTACGCGCCGGAATGCTGGCACTGCCAATAATAGTAGGCAGCCCTAACTCATCCTCGCCGCGCGTCCACTCAATCGTACCCGAGAATGGTACCGCTCCCGTCCGGCCATCGGCGCTCGCCTCAAGCAGAAGCGATTGGCTACCAGCCAGAACCGCCGGGTCCACTGATGCGGCCGGGTCGGCAACATCGGCCACCGCAGGATCTTGGCCGGGCAGCCGCTCCTCGGTTTTTGGGTCGCTGGAGGGGCTGATGTCGGGCAATACGTTCGACGGGGCGGGCTCGGGTGTAGCTGGTTCTGGCGTTGGGGCCAGCCGCTCTTCGGGCTGCAAGGTTTCAATGGTCGGCGCCGGCGCGGGATCGGGCGCCGTTGCCGTGATACTTGGACCTTCGGGCGGCAGTACCTCCTCCGGCTGCGCCGGATCGAGCGTTGGCGTTGTGCTGGGGGTAATATCAGCCGTTTCGGTAACCGGCTGACTTTGGCCAAACATCTGGTCGAGATCGATATAGCCTTCGCGCCAAGCCCAGAACCCGGCGCCGCTTGCGCCAATCAGCAGCACGGCAAACACGATTAGAAAAATTGTAACGCCCGCGCCGGAACGCGGGTTCGTTGCCGCAGCAGCGGCAAAGCCGCTCGCATCAGGCTCTGCTGGAATAGGCGTTTTAGGCGCCGCAAACATCCTGTTTGCCGCTTCCCGCGCGCTTTCAGCCGCAGGCTCAGCAGGTTCGCCGCGGGCTTCACGATCGAGCGCTTCTATCGCACGCTCAATGACGCTTTCGGCTTCGCTCGGGTCGGGCTGGCTGGACTCCAGCTCGACTTCCCGGACGCTTGAAAGGGCTGTTTCGACCGGCTGCGTTCCTGGAATAATCAGCGGAACGACATCTTGCTGCCGGGCTACAGCCTGATTGCGGCCGATCGCCGGCTCCAGCCTGGGCGCGGCGCTGCCTGAGTTTGCGGCAAGCGGATGGGTGTCGCGCCGCGGTTCGATGCTCATAGTCTTCGCCGGCGCCTCACTGATACGCGGCTTGGATGGTATCGGCGACGTGGGACCAGATTTCACTACGCTGATCGGCGTAGTCCGCAGCCCGGGCTTAGGCTCTGCTGGCGCCTCGACGGGGTCCGCTGGCTGATCGGAGGCTACGACGCTCGTGCCCGACGCCGCAGCAGCCTGAGTAATGATGTCCTCGATGGATACAATCTTGACAGGGGGCTGTGGCGGATCTTCTTTCGGCTTGGATTTTGGTTCCGGCTTGCTGGCCTCAACCGGCCGCAGCGTTTCGACCGGCTGCTTGGTCTCGACAGGCTGAGGGAGTTCTTCCGCCACGGGAGGAGGCGCAGGCGGGCCAGCCGGCTCTTGCTCGACATTGGCGGGTTTGGGAGCGAAGCGCGATGCCATTGCGGCATCGCGGCCAAGCGAGATGATTGCTTCGCTGGCTTCCTGTTCAACCTGGCGGATACAATCTTCGAGCTGCAGCCGGTGTTGAGTGATGTCTCGAGCAGGCAATGGCGGCTGGATGGCGCGCAACTGCCCCACTAGAGCCGAGCGCGCCTTTTCGTAAACCGCACGGCGTGCGGCACCATTATTCTCCGGCAGTGCCGAGATGGCCCGGCGCAACAGCTCTTTGTAGTCTGCCATTGGTTACTTGATACTCACGATGTCAGCGACGTGTTGTAACAAAAAATCTCAGTCTTGGAATGGGTCAACGACAAGGATGGTATCGAGCCGTTCCGGGCTCGTCGACAACATAGCTACGGGAGCCCCGATCTGCTCCTCGATGTAGCGGACATATTTTACCGCTTGGGCAGGTAAGTCAGCCCAGCTGCGCGCTCCCGCAGTGGTTTCCGACCAACCCTCAAGCGTCTCGTAAATCGGCTTAACGCGCGCTTGTGCTCCCATTGAGGCGGGCAAATAATCTATGCGTGATCCATCAAGCTCATAACCGACGCAGACCTTGATCTCCTTTAGGCCATCCAGAACATCAAGCTTGGTGAGTGCGATGCCTGAAATTCCTGAGGTCTTGACGGTTTGGCGAACCAAGACTGCATCAAACCAGCCGCAGCGGCGCGGGCGGCCCGTGTTGACGCCGACTTCGCGGCCAACGCTTGCCAGATGACGGCCGATTTCGTCATCGAGTTCGCAAGGGAACGGACCTTCACCGACACGGGTTGTGTACGCCTTGGTAATGCCGAGCACATAGCCGATAGCCGTCGGCCCAAGGCCTGAGCCGGCGGCTGCCTGGCCGGCTACAGTGTTGGAGGAGGTGACGAACGGATAGGTGCCATGGTCGTTGTCCAGCAGTGCGCCTTGTGCGCCCTCGAACAAGATACGAGCGCCTGCCCTGCGCTTGTCATCGAGCACCTTCCAGACCTGGTCCATGAAGGGCAGGATCTCGGTAGCAACTGCGGTGAGCTCGTCATAGATCTTCTGTGCTTCAATCTCAACCAAGCCCATGCCGCGGCGCAGTGCATTGTGATGGGTCAACAAGCGCTCGATCTTGACCATGAGTGTATCAGGTTCGCTGAGGTCGATGAGCCGGATGGCGCGGCGGCCAACCTTGTCCTCATAGGCCGGGCCGATGCCGCGCTTGGTGGTGCCGATCTTAAGACCGGAATTGGAGTCCTCGCGGATGGCATCGAGTTCGCGATGCAGCGACAGGATCAGCGGCGCGTTGTCGGCAATGCGCAGGATCTCGGGCGTGATCTTAACGCCCTGGCCGCGCAGCTTCGCCATCTCCTGCACAAAGTGGTGCGGATCAACGACCACGCCGTTGCCGATGACCGAGAGCTTGCCTTGGACGAGACCCGAAGGCAGCAGCGCCAGCTTGTAGCTGACCCCATCGATGACTAGCGTATGACCGGCATTGTGGCCGCCATGGTAGCGCACCACCACATCGGCGCGTTCCGAGAGCCAATCGACAATCTTGCCCTTGCCCTCGTCGCCCCATTGCGAGCCGACGACAACCACATTAGCCATGAAAATTCTTCTCCAGATAGGCGCGACACCGAGGGTACGGCAATTACACCGCACCCACCTTCCAATTGGACGGCTGCCTTCCGGCCGATCTTGGTAAAGGTTTGATCATGGCCGAATAACTGCTAAGTCCGACTGTCCTTACATCACCAGGGCCCAGATGACCAAGCCGCTCGTGTCGGAAAATCGGGGCATAACTGCCCGCTTGCTTGACCAACCGTATTTGCTGCTGCTTTTGGCGCCTCTGTTCTGGGGCGGAAATGTAGTTGCCGCCAAGCTGGTCGTTGGCGAAATCGATCCGTTCCTGCTGCTTGCTGCCCGCTGTGTCGGCGCAACGCTCTTCATCCTGCCGTTCTCCTGGCGGTTCTTGCGGGCAGATTGGCAAGTGATCCGGCGGTCTTGGCCACTGGTCATGGGCTATGGCGCGCTCGGCTATGCACTTTACAATGTCTTGCTCTATGTGGGCCTTACCACCACAACGGCGGTCAATTCATCCATCGAAACGGGCGCCTTGCCCATGATGATTCTCCTGGCCAATTTCATTGTTTTTCGGGTACGCGCCAACTGGTTGCAGATTGTAGGCGTGCTGATCGCCATATCCGGCGTCATGCTGACGGCGACCCATGGCAGCCCGGAACGGTTGCTGACGCTGGACATCAACATCGGCGACGGCTTCGTGCTGCTCGCCTGCCTCACCTACACGGCCTACACACTGGCGCTGAAGTTCCGCCCGCAGATCCATATGATGAGCTTTATGGCCGTTGCCTTTACGGGCGCGGCCATTACCGGCCTTATTATGCTGCAATCGTTCGGGCCTGGACTAGCGAGTTTTGCGACCATACCCGCCATGTCACCAAGTGTGTGGGCGGTGCTGGCCTATGTGATGATTTTCCCATCCATGTTCAGCCAGGTGTTCTATGCCCGCGGCGTCGAACTGGTGGGCCCCAACCGGGCAGCACCTAGTCACAACCTTATTCCGGTGTTTGGTGCCGTAGGTTCGGTGCTCATCCTTGGCGAAAGCATGCAAGGCTACCACTATGCTGCCGCAGCCATTATTATCGGAGGGATCGTTTTGGCGGAATGGGCCGCGCGGAGGCAGGCGTAAGAAAGAGGCTGGCGCCTAGGCCAGCCCCATGTTGACGTTTGCCTGTCCCTAGAACCGCAGCGCTTTGGCCTGCTTCACGCCCTCGAGCGCAGCGACCTCGGCCAGTTGCGGCTCGGTTAGAGTGCCATCAATCGACACCAACGCGATAGCATCGGCCCCGACGTCGGAGCGCCCGAGGTTGAAGTTTGCGATGTTGATACCAAGCTTGCCCAAAAGGGTCCCAAGGCGACCGATATGGCCCGGCTTGTCCTCATTGGTTACATAAAGCATCGAAGGCGCCAGTTCGGCTTCCATGTTGATGTTTTTGACCTGAATAATGCGCGGCTTGCCATTGGCGAACAGCGTTCCAGCAAGGCTGCGTTCCTGCTGTGCCGTAGTGATCGTCAGGCGGATATAACCTTCGTAGGCACCCTGCTGGTCACGCGTCGTGGTCTCGACGTTGATTCCGCGATCTTTGGCGATCTGTGGCGCCGAGACCATGTTGATGTCTCCCAAGGACGGCTTGAGCACGCCATTGATCGCCGCCGAAATCATTGGTTTGGTGTTAAGTTGGGCGACATTGCCTTCGAACTCGATCCGGATGCCGGTGATGGCAGTTTCGGTCAGTTGGCCCGCAAACAAGCCCAGCGCTTCGGCAAGCTTGACCCACGGGGTGAGCAGCGGCGCTTCCTCGGCCGAGATCGACGGAAAGTTAAGCGCATTGGTGATCTCGCCGCTCATCAGATAGGCCGAGATCTGCTCCGCCACCTGCAGAGCCACGTTCTCTTGCGCCTCCGTCGTTGCGGCGCCCAGATGGGGCGTGCAGATCACGTTAGGGAGCTCGAACAAGGGGTTATTTTGGGCGGGTTCCTCTAGGAACACATCAAGCGCGGCACCCGCGACCTGGCCTGACTTGAGTGCCTCATACAGCGCCGCCTCGTCGATCAACCCGCCTCGGGCGCAATTGATGATACGGACTCCCTTCTTGGTCTTCTTCAGCGCCTCGGCGTTGATGATGTTACGGGTAGCATCGATCAGCGGTGTATGAAGCGTGATGAAATCGGCGCGTGCGAGCAGCTCGTCCAATTCCACCTTCTCGACACCCAGCGTTTGTGCCCGCTCCGGGGTGAGAAACGGATCAAAGGCAATGACCTTCATGCGTAGACCGATAGCACGGTCGGCAACGATCGAGCCGATATTGCCGGCGCCGATCAGGCCCAGGGTCTTGTTGGTGACTTCCACACCCATGAAGCGGTTCTTTTCCCACTTCGATGCGCGAGTCGAGGCATCGGCTTCCGGGAGCTGGCGCGCCAAGGCCATCATCATGGCGATGGCGTGCTCGGCGGTGGTAATAGAATTGCCGAAAGGGGTGTTCATCACAATAATCCCCTTCTTGGTGGCGGCGGGTATGTCGACATTGTCGACGCCAATCCCGGCACGGCCGATGACCTTGAGATTACTGGCTGCAGCAATGATCTTTTCGGTCACCTTGGTGGCCGAGCGTATTGCTAATCCGTCATATCGGCCAATGACTTCGAGCAGCTTGTCCTTGTCCTTGCCCAGATCGGGAAGGTAGTCGACCTCGACGCCATTGTCCTTGAAAATTTGGACGGCGGTTGGGCTGAGCTTGTCGGAAACGAGAACCTTGGGCATGACGCCCTCCTTGCTTTCACCACACCGATGAACGGTGTGTGAATGAATTTTTTGTTGAGTTGAACGGCGCAGAGCGCGCCATTTCAAAGCCTCAGGCGGCAGCCTTGCCGAGGGCAGCTTTTTCTTCGGCAAACGCCCAATCAAGCCAAGGCGTCAGCGCTTCGAGATTTGCAGCGTCGACCGTCGACCCAGCCCAGATGCGTAAGCCTGAAGGTGCGTCCTTATAGGCGCCGATATCATAAGCGACGCCCGCCTTGTCGAGCCGCGACACGATGGCCTTAGCGAAGGCTGCTTGGGCGGTGTCGTCCAGATCGGTCACTGCAGGGTCAACAATCGAGAAGCAAACCGACGTATTGGAGCGATTGGCCGCATCCTTAGCGAGAAAACCGACCCAATCTGTTTTGGCCACCCAATCGGCCAAGACTTTGAAATTAGCATCGGCTCGCGCCTGCATGGCCGTGAGCCCGCCGATCGACTTGCCCCATTCCATGGCGTCGATTGCATCCTCGATGCAGATCATGGACGGAGTGTTGATGGTCGCCGCCTCGAACACTTCTTCAAGCAACTGGCCAGCTTTAGTCAGCCGGAAAATTTTGGGCAGAGGACGATCGGGCTTGAAGCTTTCCAGCCGCTCAACCGCGCGTGGCGATAGGATCAGCACACCATGCGCGGCTTCCCCGCCCAGCGCCTTCTGCCAGGAGAAGGTCACTACGTCGAGTTTGGGGAAATCGAGCTTTTGTGCAAAAGCCGCTGAGGTGGCGTCGCAGATGGTCAGGCCCTTGCGGTCGGCCTTGATCCAATCGGCGTTGGGCACACGAACGCCCGAGGTCGTACCGTTCCAGGTAAAGACTACGTCACGGTCGGTATCTACCTGGGCCAAATCTGGCAGCTCGCCATAGGGAGCCTTAATGATGCGAACGTCTTCAAGCTTGAGTTGCTTGGCAACGTCAGTAACCCAACCCTCGCCAAAGCTTTCCCAAGCGAGCATGTCCACGCCCCGCTCACCCAGCATCGACCACATGGCCATCTCGACAGCGCCGGTATCGGAGGCTGGAACGATGCCGATCCGATATTCGGCCGGGACCTGCAGGAGTTCTCGCGTCAAGTCGATTGCGCGCTGAATGCGCGCCTTGCCAGGTTTAGAACGGTGTGAGCGGCCGACTAGCGCATTGCTGAGCGCTTCAACCGTCCAGCCTGGACGCTTGGCACAAGGGCCCGACGAAAAATTTGGATTAGCCGGTTTCACCGCCGGTGCGGTCAGGGGCATATCAGCCATCTTCAGCGACCCTCCCAGGTCTATGTGTCTTGCGTTAGGGCAAGATGTCCTGAGTTGGGAGATACGCTGGACGGCACCTAACCGTCAACGAGTCTTTTGGCGAGGCGTGTGTTGGATGGGTCATAAGTTTGGAATCAGTGAAGCCACAATCCTGAACAGCCCCACAAACGTTGACTTTGACGTCTTTTTCCTTGTTGTGTTTGACACTGTCTAACAACACCAGCCATGCCGATTGGCCTGATGATTGAACTTAGGGCAAGTTCATCGTCCTTATATTTCAGTTTCAAAATCGTTCATCCGAACGCGATATTTCCAAGCAAGTGCGCCGGACCTCGCGAATCATCACGACTAACGAGTTGTCAGTTTCTCGTTCAGCGCTGCATTGTTGCACTTAGTCCGGCGAAGAGAGTTGCACCTTCATTTGGGCTTCTCTTCCTTGCTAAGCTTTCGGCTATCTTGGTCGCATGCTGCCTCCGCAATCACGTTGGGGCACGCGCCGCAGGAAGGAAGATCAATGCTTGCGTTTGCAATTAAGTCCCTCGAGATGGATTTCAAAACCTTGCTCGAGGCGTCAGAGCGTCCGCCGGTAGCCTTTGAGAACCGCAAAGGCCTGGAGGATTGGATGGCTTCAAACAGCCTGTCCGACGAACGGATCGGCAAACGAAGATTGCACAACATTTGCCTTGTGGTTGGACAGGTTTCCACCCCTCTCGGCCCTCGCCTATATTCTCAGGTTTGGGCTAAAGCGACGTATCGGACTTACAGGTACGCTTACTTAGCCCACGTTTTGCAGACGTTCGGATCTAATTTAGATCTAAGCGCACATGATATCGACCATGCCGTCTCCAAAGCTCACGTTGCAGAGTTTTGGCCCGAAGCCTGGGTCAACTTGCTTCTTGTCGAGCGAAGCTTAAATCGGGCGATCGGTCCGATGCTGGAGCGTAACCTCAGAGCACCCGTTGGCACGTCGATTTCCTTCGGCCTAGAACCTGCTCTAAAGCTTTTCTACCAAAGGATGATGCGCTTGAAACGTTCTCAAGCAGAGAGCTATCTGGCTCAGACCAGCCAGCATTTCATCACTTCTCGCGACACGCTCCGAGATCGGGTATACGCGGACAATGTCATCAGCATTCTTGCGGAGATCGCAGACGAGATCGAGGAATAGGTCCTGCGCTGCGTAGAGGGATAGTTAGCCATGCCAAGCGCATTTAAATTATCCAAGGCAATGGGGCTTACTCTAGAGGCGAACCTCTCGTCGGTCAAAAGCGACTCGGTTTCACCCAGAGCGCGTTGAGAGCAAGATGGCAATCAGTTCCCCTGAACGGCGCCGCGACGAAAAACCTCCAATATTTCTTCAATCAATATTGCACTGTCTACACGATCAACCATCAAGGGGAACGGCAGCCGTACACTTCTGACGTGCCCGAAGGCCATGCGCAAAGAAGGCGTCAGAAGATCGTACAGGCCAATGTGAAACGAGAATGGACCTGGAACTTTTGCCCGATCGTACATCTCCTGGATGCTTGTGAGGAAACGTTGCAGGTTCGTTCGAAATTGTTCGAACTCCACGACCCCGAACGACAGTTCCGCCAATGGCGAGCTTACAGCCGAGTGGAATGACCAGTCATCTCCGACGTGCAGAAGCATGCGTTCACGCTCATTGATACCGATAAGCCTGGTGAAACCATCACTATTGGGCACGAAGACACCTTCGTCCAAGCCGGGTCGAATTAGGGACGCGCTGGGACGAGCAACCGCGGAGGGATCTCGGCGGAACGCGTATGAACGCTTGGGTATGATGGTCACCCGCAACGTAGCCAAACTGGATCTTCTGAATTCCTGGCGCACCAGGGGCGCCTGTCGCTCAGCCAACGCGATAACGTCTTTTGCCAACAGCGCATTGGCCAACAATGCGTCACTGATCTCACCTATTTGAAGGTGAGGCGGACCATCATTGCGCCTAACTGGAAAAAGCCCGGTCTCCACTAATTGGAATGGGCCTGCATGTTGTTTGGGCACGCTTACAATGAACCCAACGGTGTTTCCGCTTCTCCTGGCATGAACCGAAATGTTCTCGGCTGGCGGTCTCATAGCTCTTCGCAAGAACCTTCGCAGGTACCGAATACTTGCTTTGACTGTCGGATCTCCCAAGTCCTTACCGTCGTGCTCCAAAGATCGGAATACAACGTAACCAGGTTCTGAATTCATGAAGCCGACAACGCATGCTGCAATGGTTGATATGCTCTTTGGATCATCAACACTCAGGTCACCCAAGTGATCGGCATTGCTTACTGCACCAGATGATAGTGTCTCCCAGTCTGGCATCTGAAGATCGACGGTCGGTGGATTAACCAGGCCATGCACTTCGTCGAATCGTGCGGCATGATCCTTCAAGAAGTTGCGGATCGCAAAATTTGTGTTTCTCTGATCTATGGCGATTTGGTCGATCAGCGGAACAACGCCGTTAGCAAGCCTCGAAAGAGACAGGTCAATGAGAGGGTGCAAGGCTGTGCGCGTTTTGACTTGCAGGGGCCGAGCGGCGAATGGGTTCTCTAGCAGAGCGCCGGTCGACGGGGTAACGACGAGCACACCTAAGATGTCTTGCACGGCGGACCGGTAATCCTCATTCATAAAGATACCTGGTATCCTGCACCGGCTTTTGGAGTAGCCGGTTGGCTCGAGTACGAGGATGCTGTTTCCCGAGGCAGCGTATAGCCCGTTCCAAACAATTCCGCTACCGAAACGACCGCCTGCAGAGAAGGTATAAAACGGCTGAACCTGTGCCCGCGTCATCGGTGTGACCCAAGAACCTGCATCGAAAGAGTCGAGCCAAAGGATGCAAGGTGAAGGAGCGTATATTCTCGAGAGGGCTACCAACTCCTTCAGAACAGCAACAAATTTTTGTTGTGCTGATTGGTCGCTCGGTTCGCTCAAAACTGCCGAGGCGTCATCCAGCTCTGTAGCTCTGCTGTTCTCACTGCCGGCTGCGACGAGGAAATCTACAGGTACCGAACCGAGGTAAGCCCGTATATTCCTCGGAACTTGATGCTCAAGGTTAAGATGTTCCAGTCGAAAGTTGCGGCTGTGCAAAGATGCGTATGCTCTGATGTACGCTAGCCTTTGCGCAGCATCGGCGCGGTGCATCGGGTCAACCAGCAATGGTCTTTGAAGGTGGAACCAACGCGGATCCGACGCTTGTGCCCGGCGCAGCGCTGAGGCAGTCGCGGCACCAGCGAGACCTGGTTTGAGATAAAGATCAGCTAGCGGGTGGTAAGGCCCAGCCAAGTTCTCGACTTCCTGCTTGGTGAACAGGTCGGAAAAGGGGTTCAACAAACTATACGACCTTCCAAACTGACGCTCGCTCACCCAGTATGTTGCTTATGCCTTTCCTGATCATTTCCAATGAAATGGAACAATGCCGGGCCAGCCAACCGCAAGCCAAACCAGAATTCACCTGATGCAGATCGTCTATCTGAAAGTCAAATCCTTCCCTAAAGGCACGTCAGTCTGGGTTTCGAAGGAGTTCTAGTTTTGGCTTTCCCAAAGATTGTCCGACTAGGAGACGTGCTCAGTTTGGTATGACATTTGCCAAGCGAGAAGCTTTCCAGCCTTGCTTGCCAAAAGGGTGACAATCCTGGAAGTCGGCTTGCTGAGAACGCCAAGAATGAACTGGTGCCTAACCGTTCGTATTGGGTTTAAGATCACAGAGAGCCCGAGCGGAGAGCGGCGCTGATCGCTTGTGCTGTCGTCTTCACTTGCAGACGATGGCGGATGCGCCGAAGGTGGTTCTCTACGGTCCGCTCAGAAAGCCCTAGAATGTCTCCCACCTCAGCGATCCGCTTGCCTGATGCGATCCACTGCAAAACCTCAATTTCACGTGCTGAAAGCGGCGTCACGCCCTCCTGCTGCCCAGTTTCGATCAGTTTGCGGGCAACGATGAACGCCGTCATGCCCATCTGGGTCAAGATTAAGCGGCTTCGGTCGCTGCTGTCGATCTTCTCGCCGCCAAAACAGACCGCGCCGGAAAGGCCGTTGTGTCCAAATACCGGCACTTGCAGTCCATGCAGCCCTGAGCCTCCAGACGGAGCACCGAAGCGATAGCGCCGGCCCTGCGCTGTCTGCTCTCTGGTCCAAAAGAAGGGTTGATCAGTCTCCAATACATGGCGCGTTACCGGGCAATGCCGGACGAAATTTTCGGCGTCCATATCACCGCCGAGGTCAAACCAATGGCCCTCTGACCAGTATACACCGCCCACCAACTCATCGCGCGCCGCGGAAAAGGAAAACATGAGGATACGGTTATAACCGATCGGCGTTGCTGTGTAGCGCACATGATCCATCACCGACGCGACGTTGTCGCTTCGCTCAATGGCGTGCAACACATCTAAGATCGACGTCATGGGTCCGTCGGACAATCTACGCCTCAAAGGTGAGAGCAACTAAATCAGGGTAGCTCATTTCAAGATTGGCGGGCCGGAAAAACAGCTCAAATCCACCTCAGCCGGCTCTTCCGTGCGGAGCAACGATAACGGTCTGGTCCGCAACGTTCCCCCACCTGCCTGCATCGCATGGTCATCGCTGCAGGTCTCCTGCGTAGCCGACACCTTATATTGGGGGGCCGCCGAAAGGATCGCAATGTTGCCTATGGCCGGCAACGGGCCGGCCGCAGCTTATTGCAAGGGGACCAACGTGATACGATCAAGCTCCCTTTGTGGCGATCTGATCAATGAGGAGCTTTGCCGCTGGCGCCGAAGATTTAGGGTTTTGACCTGTAATCAAGAGACCGTCACTGACAACGTAGGATTCGAAGTCCGGCCCCTTGGAGTAAAGTCCGCCCTTGCCCTTAAGTTCGTCTTCGACGAGGAAAGGCACGACGTCCGTCAGGCCCATGCTCTCTTCTTCAGAGTTGGTGAACCCCGCTACCTTCCTACCCTCAACGAGCGGCTTACCATCCGGCGTTGTGACGTGCCGCAGCGCACCCGGAGCATGGCAAACGAGGGCAATCGGCTTACCGCCGGCGATGAAGTCTTGGAGGAGCTTGATCGATGTTTTGTCCTCGGCAAGATCCCACAGCGGGCCGTGGCCGCCTGGATAGAAGACTGCGTCGAAGTCCGCCGGCTTTACATCTTCTAAGCGCAGCGTCGCACCAAGCTGTGCCTTGGCACTCGTATCTACCTGGAAACGACGGGTCAGATCAGTTTGGAACGATGGTTCATCACTCTTTGGATCAAGTGGGGGCTGGCCGCCCTTGGGCGAAGCCAACACTACCTCTGCACCAGCGTCGCGGAAGGCATAAAAAGGTGCAGCCAACTCTTCCAGCCAAAATCCGGTCTTTCGTCCAGTGTCGCCAAGTTGGTCATGTGACGTTAAGACCATCAGAATTTTCATGTTGCTGTTCCTGGTTTACATGTTTGAGAAATTGCAAGGCCGCCGTCCTAGGTCTTGCTAAAGTAAGGGCGCAGTTCTTGTAGTGATGGCGATCAGATTTCCTTCAAAGCCCTGCAAGAACGCCGGATAGAGATTGAAGCAGAACAGCATCTGTGCCGGATATCGGCGCAGCTGCTGCCTGGGAAAAGCAAAGTTAAAGCTATGCTTCAACAAACCACCGTTGCAGCAAGGCGCTGCGAGGGTTCCCGCGCTTCAGACATTCGGTACGTTTTCGTTGCGATGGGCTGTTTAGCAAATTGCTGCGTAGCAACGTACAAGAACTTTAGAGCTGTGTGATGTTCAAGGAAATGAGGGAAAACCCTCAACCCTTGATCGGTCCAGTTAGTCCGTTGTTTTGCCGCGATAGGGACATGCGGTCAGCTGCCTGGTCACCAACTTTTAATATCTCGCATGACTTTTGGTCTAATGTTGGAAGGGAATAGTGCGGCCGGGGTGCCTTGCCTGCTCCCTGGTGTATGACACACCATGAACTTTGATCCCCTTGCCGTCGACAAGGGTTATAATCCCGCCCTGGTTTGAAAGAACGGCAGGCGCTTGAATCACCACCGCCAGGGTGCCTCCCGGTTCTATGCTTCCTTCCAGAGGCATCTTTGCCTTCTGCTTATCAAGGATCGCCCATCCAGTTAGGTCCAGCGCAACGTCTGACGTGTTCAACAACGTGACGATTTCGCGCTCTGGTGAAGAGATGCTATTCACAAGAGCCGCGATGACTCGGACGACTCCATCGGGGACATCTGAGTTGGGCATGCCATCTCGCTCGATCGGAGCATGCGGCAATTCTGGGTTGTTGCCGTCAGCGGGTAGTACCTGATTGCCCGTTTTATCGTCGGTATGCCAGGCCTGAGTTTGGAAGCGCAGAAAAACCGCAAACCAGTCGTTCTCGTCAGGGAAGTGAAACAGAATGGCGCCATCAGAATAAACGCCGTTATCGCCTGCGAACCGACCGGGCGGATTGCCCTGGTTCATGTGAATGTTGTGAATGCCCCGGCCAGGTTTGAATGAGAAGTACTTGTCTGCTTTGTCATGTTCAGGGCCCCAAGGTTCGCCAAAGGCGTAAACCATGGCGTTCTCATCAGCCATCGCTCTTTGCACCAACGCGTCGATTTTCTCATTGAGGTCATTGTCTGGTCCGGTAGCATTGTAGGGAAGCGCCTTGAACTCCCATGGCTGCCCTATGTTGCTCCGGATGTAATCAATCGCTAACCCTTCCGGCGAGTTTTCGATAGGGTGCAAGCCTTCTGGTAAGTTTGGAAGCGTAAGAGTCAACACGTGCTCGAATGGCGATCGAATTAGGTACTCCACCTGACTTCCGTCACCAGACTCTACATTGACGGCTATGCGATGGAGCTCGCCATTAGCGGATATCAGCACTTGATAGTGCTTGTTCTTGCTGGTCGCTAGGCGATTGCTAGTTGGTCGGCCCTTAAGGACAGAGTAATCGGAAATCATGCGCGTTTGCTCCTAGCGATGGTCCAAGCTTCCGATCCAGCTGACTACTAGTCGGCAGACAAAGAATAGAGAACTAGGTCTATGACTTGACACAAGCACTCCCCATGCGTTGGCATCAGAGTCCGTGGCAGAGAGACACGTCGCCCGCTGACCATCAATGCATTTGTGTCGAAGTAATCGTGGCGCGAGAGGGGCATTGAACAGATTTGCACTCAAGGACAATTGATGCTTTCTGTCGCCCTCATTTTTACTGGCCAAGGCAGTCCAACCTTTGACAGGGCTGTACAGCTTAGAAGAGTTAGTCGCGGTGCAAAGCGGCGTATGCCCTGATTTCGATGCCCTTTTTCTGGTTCCGATGCTTGTGTCTTGCGGTGTTCAAGCTCAGTCCATATCTTAGGCACAAGGCAGAGCAATGATCGTTACAGTGGCAGAACGAAAAGCCAAGGAGGTAGACGCCCTGCGGACAGGATCCAAAGGTGCGATCGCCGAGTTGCGTGCCTATGCTAAGCAGCATGGTGGCCGTTTTCTACTTTTCGGATCGATGGCTACGGGGCGCTGTAACTACGACAGTGACATCGACTTGATCATCGACTTCAAGCCGCCGAATGATCGTACTGCATACCTAGAGGCAGAGAAAATTTGCCGGAGGCATGGCCTCACACCCGACCTCCACTACCTTGCACAAATGTCCGGTAAGCTCCTTGGCCGGGCTGAGCAAGATTGGGTCGTGATACAATGAGCGATGCCCGTTGGGTGGACGTGCAGGACCAGATTGATCGTGGGCTTAAGCACTTCGGTCGCGCTATTCGCTTGTATTCGCAGTCGACTTTCGATCCTGAGGCCGAGGATGGCCAAGACGATGCCATGGCCCTCATGCACTACATGCAGTTGGCGCACACCGCTGTGGAGAACGCCCTGCTACGTGTTCTACGGATCCTCGGCGAGGAGAAGCCAGATGGCGAGGATTGGCACGACGCGCTTCTCAGTAGACTGTCTACCGGAATGACCGGTGAGCACGAACGACCCGCTTTGCTGAACGCTGGCTTGGTTGAGGATTTACGGGAGACTAAGAACTTTCGCCATCGTGCTACTCGGAGCTATGATGACTTCAACGTGGCATACGCGGAACCGTCCATGACTGCCGCGAAGCGACTTTTAGAAAGTCTGCCCAGCTTGGTCGACGAAATGAAGGCACTTACAGACCCAGATCCTACTCGGACTTTCTCATGAGCGCATGATGGTAGTCAGCGACGTGCTCACAACTCCCGGCGGACTGGAGCGTGGACAACCTCGGGCGGATGCTTGCGGCGCTGACAATCTTTTCGGCAGCCTGTCTGGCAAAGTGATACGCGGCGGGCTGCAGGGCGTTGCTTAGGACAAGCAGAAGCGGCGGCTGCGCTCGGGATCTCACGCTGCAAGGTCATCTGGCAAATCGTCCTCCCGCAGGCCGTCCACAAGGTCATTCCAACGCTCACCAATACCGCGATCAATAGTGAAGATCACCATCCTGATTGCGGGTGTCTTTGTAATGCTGAGCGCAGGCAACCCGGCCGCCACCGATCCGGATCGGCCAGCGCCTCATCGATCAATCCTCTTTTTGGCTGGCTACGTGGATCTCCTATAGTCGCGTCAGGGCGATAATGTTGTCCTCGACCGTAGCAGTTTCGCCGTTGGGGCCATTTGCGACGCGTTTGGATGTGCCAACAAACACCTGCTGCCAGGAAGTTTCCGACAGTTGCAGTGACGCCAAAGTTCCGTCCGCCGTTGGATATCCCGCCTCTGGCGACCAAGACCACGGAGCCGCGGAGGCATGCTCGACGATGAGCAATAGTCCGTTCTGAGCGACAGCTCCTGCAGCTCTTTGCAGAACTTTAGCTCTAGGGAAATCGACCGGCGACTGAAAGAACAACGCGGTCACCAGATCGAACTCACCTTCTGGAAAGGTCCGGGCGAGGTCGTGCTGCTCAAATTTTGTTCTACTGCCAAGATCTGACGCCTTCGCCCGTTCTGTCGCCTTGTGGACGGCAGTGGCGGAGACATCCGCTCCCGTTGCCGTCCACCCCCGATTTGCCAGCCAGATGACGTCGTCGCCACGCGAGCACCCAAGATCGAGAGACCGCCCGGGAGCCAGATCGCTGGCGTACTGGACAAGCAAGGCGCTCGGTTGACCGCTGGGCTCGCGGGTGAGCGCCTGATAGTGCTGTTCCCAAAACTGTTCGGAAGTCGCTTTGATAGACATGCTTTGGATCTCTTCTAAGTGGAGCCGGGTTAAAATCTGGAAACCGGTCACTGGCGCTGCGCAAGCACGATGTAACGATCTTTCGAGTTTGGATAGGTGGAGCGTCTCGCCTTGTTGATCTCGAGGAACAGACCTGAACGAAGGACTTTGAAGCCTATCTCCCGCAAGAGCGCAGTGACAGGTTCGGCTGTTGTCAGAGCTGCAGATGGCAATGCTGAGAGCTGCTCGGGCGACCAGCTTAGCCTCGGCCAGAACCCGTCCACCAGCATCAGCATGCCGTTGGGTTTCAAAAGGCTACGCATTCGCTCAAACTCGCGGTCTGGCCGATCGAGATGGCAAACCACCTGCCGGGACACGATGAGATCAAACGCTGCAACACCGAAAGCTTGAGCATTCTTGAGGTCGACCGCCTTGAGCTCCGGATGCAGCGCAAGCGCCTGTTGAGTCATTGCTGCTGAGGGCTCGAGCCCCACTGCATCAAAGCCATGGGCCTTGAGCGCTGCCAGTAGCGCACCAGTTCCCGCCCCCAAAGTCCAGCACGCGAGCATCAGAAAACAGGCTGAGTGCGTCGAGCGTATCGAGCCAGGCCTGCCGCTCGAAGGAAAACAGCGTATGCTCGGGGTCGTCCTCATACCCTTTTGCCTGCTGTTCTCCATAGACCTGCCTCCTGGAAGAGTTGTGCTCTATCATCAAGCCGCCTGCCTACCCGAAAACGGGTGCTGCAGACTGTTGGGCTCGCTTTGAGTTATCATGACGAACTCCAGAGTTAGGTACTGCTGGTGGGCGGCGTCCGGCGTCAGGCCGGCGCCAGCGTTTCACGCGCTTCGCCGCAAGCCACTGGGCGCCGAGCCAGCAGCAGCGCTTGCGGCAAATATTCTCGAACCAGATCGAGATCATGCACTACTACGAGCACGGTACGTTCTTCGCTGTGCCAACGCTTGATCAGGGCTATAAGATCGCCCAATGTCCGAGCATCAATTGCATTGAAGGGCTCGTCGAGCAGGATAAGGTCGGCGTCCTGCACCAGCACCCGGGCAAAAAGCGCCCGTTGCAGCTGACCACCGGAGAGTGTATCGATCGGGCGCTTTTCAAAGCCTTCCATGCCCACTGCACTCAGCGCCTTGCTCACTGCATCGCGGTCCTCGCTCTTATGACGACCCAAAAGTCCCCGACGAGGCCAAAGGCCAAGCGAGACCAGATCAATGACCCGGGCCGGAAAGGAACGATCAAGTTCGGATTGTTGAGGCAGGTAGGCGACACGTGTTCCCGCCGTTACAGTGCAGGACCCAGTCATCGGCACCAGCATGCCAGCGATCCTCTTCATCAAAGTGGATTTGCCCGATCCGTTGGCGCCCACGACGGCGGTTAAGGAGCCCTTGGCTACCGCTCCAGAAAGGTGATGCACCGCCGGCTGACCGGCATAACCGAGTGTCAGATTGGTAAATGTCAGACAGGAACTCGCCATGATAACCTTGAAACAAAAGCCTGAGGGTCAGCTTCGTGATGTTAGCAAGGAGAAGCGCATCCGACGATGGGAGGGCTAAAGAAACGTGGCTACCGAGACCAGCCTGGTCATCCTGGCTTACAACATGAAGCGCGCCATCGCCGTTGCCGGTGTCGCTCCCACCCTCAAGGCGATAAGAGGATGAACCGAGCCGGCGCCCAACGACACAAACTATACTGAGCGCCCAGATCAGCGAGTTCTCACACAGCCTCCACCCCTTGGCAGCCGCTCTGAACCCTTGCATTCACCCCCTCAACAAGCAGAACTTTGATGTACGCAGATAGCCGAGCAGCCGCAGCTTGCTAGCGGTCACCTTGCGTGTTGATCGGGTACATTTGCGGTCGCACGAGGAATATCAGTAACGGAGAGCAGAATAGGTAGGCGAGATGGGCCAGGCGGAGCCAAGACGCTGCTATGAGCAGACGGGATCGCTGAATCCTTCAACGCTCTATCGATCCATCTATTTGTGTTCGGTCACTCATAGTCAAATACGAAATCCCGGAAGCTGCGTCGCGTTAGTGATCGCTAAGTCCTGCAGCTGCACGACTTGAGGGGGCGACCGGTCGGTCGACGGTGGCGATCACGGCTATAAAGACTGCGGGGCGGATGCCCTTCTTGGAGGCGTTCGAAGAACTTTCTAGAGCCATTTCTGCAGCTGCTTTAAAATCAAGCCTGGTTTGGCCAATACTATCAGATCGGCCTGAATACCTTTTGCTTGGACATGTAAAGCCAATCCCGTTCTCACCAGCAAGTCAGACCAGCCCTGCCCTCACAAGCGAAACTACAGACTTCCCAAAATTCAGACACGCTTCACGGATAGCACATCGAAGGTCCTGTCGATGGTCGCCACGGCGCGCTCATAGTCGGCCAAGGCCAAAGCGGCGATCAGCGTGTCGATGACAGCGAGCTGGGCGATGCGGCTGGTCATCGCCTCGGTGCGGAACTGGGTTTCGCGCGCCAGGGTGTGCAGCACGATATCGGTGTGGGTTAGCAGTGGCGAACGGCCGAAATTGGTGACGGCTATGGTCGTAGCGCCGGCTTCATTGGCGAGCTTGGTGGCAGTCAATGTTTCGACGGTCGAGCCGGAATGGGAAATGGTTAGCACCGCAACATCAGGGTCGCAGAGCGAGCCGGTGATGGCCATAACGTGGCTATCAACGCTGACGCGGGCATTAATGCCAATGCGCAGCAGCCGATACATTGCGTCTTCGGCGATCGGGGCCGCGGAGCCGATGCCGAAGACTTCCACCCGCTTGGCCGAGCGGATAGCGGCCACCGCGCGTTCCAGTTGAACGAGGTCCAGCGCATTGCGCGTGTCCTGCAAGGCCTGCAGTCCGCCGCCGAAAACCTTGGAGACGACATCCGCCAGCTCGTCAGTGGAATTGAGGTCTTCGTGGATGAACTGGACAGGCTGTACCAGGTCGCGCGTCAGAGCCATCTTGATTTGCTGGAAGCCACGCGCGCCTAGTTGCTGGCAGAAGCCAACCACACTGCCTTCGCTTGAACTGGTGCGTTCGGCCACTTCCGTCACCGACATATGCACGACATCGGCGGCATGCGCAGTGATGAAATCGGCGATGCGCCTTGCGGTGGGGGCGAGGTCTGCGCGGATCGCGGAGATACGGTCCAGCACGTTCATCAAGCGCTCTTGCTGCTTAGGTTCTGCCACGCGATCGCCCATCTGGTCGTAAACCACCAGCCATTAAAGCACGGCCGTGACCGTTCCGCGAAGCAGCTCTGGGAGTTTTCCCGGCATCACCTGCCAGAACGGCACCCCAAGACCACTTGCGCCGGCGCCGTCAGTGCGAGGATTGTCGCCGATAACCACGCAATGCTGCGGGGTAAGGCCGATGCGGTGGCAGGCATGGCGAAATAGCTCGGGTTGCGGCTTCCCGACAACACGGTGTGGAACGGGGCCGGTGACGGCGAACAGCGCGGCAGCCAGCGCGCCGGCTTCTGGCACCGGGTAACCATCGGCACCGGGGTGGCTGAGATCGGGGGCTGCCACCAGCACTTCAGCGCCGTCGCGCACGGCGCGGGCTGCGATGGCGAGTTTGGCGTAGTTGAATTGCCGGTCACGCGCCACGATAAGCGTGTCGACGTTCCGCTCAGCCAACTGGAAACCCAGATTGCGCGCCATGCGTCGCAAAGTGGGCGAGCCAAGCAGCAGAAGCCGTGTGCCGGGCCGCTTTTCAGCCGCCGCTTCGAGCGTGGCAACACCGGCCAGCACGATCCGCTCGGCAGGGACGGGCAGGCACCATTCGCGGAAGCGGCGGGCCAATTGGTCAGGCGTATGCTCGCTGTCATTGGAGACAATGACAAAGCGGTCCGCGGTCGCCTCGATCAGCTCTCGGGCGCCCGGCAGCAACTGATTGCCCGAGGCGAGTGTGCCATCGAGATCGATGAGAAATCCCCTATGGGCGGCAAAATCGAACGACACGCGAAGCACTCCCTGCGTCGCCCGAGATTGGTATGAGACTGTCTCAGTGTCAATCGACACGAAAATGAGATGGTTTCATATGCCTGTCACAGACCTTGGTTATAGCTGGCCTCAATAGTGCCAAACCTGCCGAGGATATGTCATGAGGATCGCCATCATCACCGACATCCATCACGGTCCCAAGTCCCATAACAAGGAGACCGGTTGGGATAGCATGGCGACCATGGAAGCCTTCGTCGAACAGGCCAATGCAATTGGTGCTGACATGTTGCTCGACCTAGGCGATCATATATCGGATACCGAACATGCCACTGACGTTCGTGCGGCCACTGAGGTGGCCGACACGCTGTCCCGGTTCCAGGGGCCGCGCTACCACATCATCGGCAATCATGATGTCGTCAACCTCTCGATTGCCGACAACGAGGATATTTTCGGCCAGTCCATGCACAGCCAGGTGTTCGACCTTGGCCTAGCGCGCCTGATCCTGTGGCAGCCCGATGTGAATATCGTTCTGCCTAGCGGCTTCGCCCCGACCACCGAGGCGCTGCCCTGGCTAGTCGAAACGCTCAAAGCGGACAGCAAGCCGGCGATCATCGCTACGCATGTGCCGCTGTCTGGTCACAGCCAGATCGGCAATTTCTACTTCGAAAATAATCACCAGTATTCGACCTATCCCGACCACGCCTCCGTGCGCCGTGCCGTAGAAGCCACGGGCAACGCCGCCATTTGGCTGGCCGGTCATGTCCACTGGAATACGGTAACGCCGGTCGGCGGCATCCATCACGTTACCATTCAGTCCATGTCCGAACGCTTCACCACGGCGCCGGCATCGGCCAATGCCTTCGCGGTTCTCGATATTGCCGACGGCATTGCCGATCTCACTGTTCATGGCAACGATCCGTTCGGGGCGCGGATGCAGTTCCGCCGCTCGGGCGATCGTCCCTGGCTGGCTCCGATGGGCCCATTAGGCTCGCAAGCCGAAGTCTCGGCAGAGCTCGAAAATGCTTGATCAGCTCGCCCGCCGCACTCTGGGGGCGATCGCGACGCTCTGCGCCGTCATCGTTGCAGTTTTCGTTGCGGCCCGACTGTCGGGCAATGCGGCGGACTATCTGCTCCCGCCCGGCATCGATGCCAATACCAAGGCCTTGATGATTACCCAGATGGGGCTCGAACAGCCGCTGCTGGTCCAGTTCTGGCACTATGTACAGGGACTGTTTATTGGGGACATGGGAATGAGCCTGTTCGAGCGCCGCCCCGTGCTTGATATATATGCCGAGCGGCTACCCAATACGCTGACGCTGTTTGTCTATGCGCTTGGCCTGTCGGCTGCGTTGGGTTTACCGCTTGGGCTGGCCGCAGCGCTCAATCGCGGCAATGCAGTGGGGGCGGCGATCATGAGCGTGGCCTTTGTCGGCTATGCGACTCCCAATTTCGTACTTGCGATCGTTATGATCCTGGTGTTTTCGTTTAATCTGCATTGGTTGCCCAGTTCCGGTTCGATGAGCCCGATCCACTTCCTGATGCCGTCCATCGTGCTTGCCGCGCCCATGCTAGCCGAGATCATCCGCTTCACTCGCAATGCCATGTTGGATGTTTTGGGGCAGGATTATTTGCGCACGGCGCGGGCCAAGGGCCTGCCCGAGCATCTGGTGGTGGGCAAGCATGCTCTACGCAATGCCGCGATGCCGGTGGTGACGATCCTCGGTCTCCAGGTTGCCGGCATGGTGGCGCGCGTCGTCATCGTCGAGAGCGTTTTTGCCACCAAGGGCATTGGCGACCTTGTAGTCTTCGCCGCCATCGGCCGGGACTATCCCGTGCTGCAGTTCGGCGTGATCCTGATTGCCCTGATCGTCGTCACTTCTTCGCTGGTCGTCGACTACGCCTATGCCGCCCTCGATCCTCGCGTAAGAGTTGCCGCATCATGACCGGTCTGACCGCATCCGTCGCTTTGGCGCCAACCCGCAGGGGCAGGCCCAGTCTTGTTTCCATCCTCTGGTCTCGCGCAAATCTGCTGACTCGCATAAACCTTGGTGGTTTTGCCTTGATGCTGGTCGTGGCAGCGCTGGCCCAATGGATCGCACCATTCGATCCGGACGCCCAGAAACTCCTAGCGCGCCTCAAGCCGCCGATGGGCTTTGCCGGTGCCAATACGACAAATATCCTGGGCACCGACCAGCTTGGACGCGATCTGCTCAGCCGGACGCTCTATGGCCTGCAACTGACCATGGCGATTGCGCTGATCGGTTCGCTGATCAGTCTCGTGCTCGGCACCGCGTTTGGCATCATCGCCGGCTATGCCCGCGGCTGGATCGGCGGCGTCATCATGGCGTTAGTCGATATCCAGCTTGCCATCCCCTTCACGCTCATTGCCCTAGTGGTGGTCGCGCTGTTCGGCCATGCGCTGCCGGTGCTGATCATCACCATCGGGCTGGCGGGCTGGGAGCTCTACGCCCGGATCGTGCGCGCACAGGTGCTGGCCGTGTCCCGAATGCCCTTCGTCGAAGCCTCGGTCGCGGCCGGTGCATCGCATGGCCGGGTCCTCCTCAAGCATATCCTGCCCAATATCGTAACGCCGATCGTCGTGGTCTGGACCATGACCTTCTCAGCGCTGATCCTAGTGGAATCCTCGCTCTCGTTTCTCGGGCTCGGCGTGCAGCCGCCAACGGCCACGCTGGGCTCCATGGTCGGCCTCGGGCGTGATTACCTGGCCTCGACCCCGTGGATCGCCCTCGTGCCGGCCATCGCCATCATGTTCGTCTCGCTTCAGGTCCTGCTGATCGGCGACTGGCTGCGCGACGCGCTCGATCTCCGCCTTAAGTAATCTCCGGTGCCACGGCGCCGGCCCAATTCACCCTCCAGCCGACGTTGCCCCGACACCGAACGCTCCAGCTGCTCGCATGCCAAAGGACTTTGGAAATGATCAAGACGCTTCTTTCGACGCTCGCCCTCAGCACCATGCTGATCTCGGCGGCCTCCGCCCAGTCGCTCACCGTCGGCGTGCAGAACCTGCCGCCCTGGCTCGATCCGGGCAAAGATTTCACCAATACCGGCAGCCAGATTTACTACAATACCTTCGATCCGCTGATCCTCAAGGACTATGCGCAGGCGGGCGCCAGGTTCAAGCCGGGTCTCGCCACGGCCTGGGAAAGCCTCTCGCCCACGGAATTTCAGGTGACCTTGCGCGAAGGCGTCAAGTTCCAGAACGGCGACATCATGACAGCCGATGACGTGGTGTTCAGCTTCGAGCGCATTCTCCAGGACATGACGCCCGAATATGCCGGCATCCACCGCCAGTTCTTCGACAACTTCGCATCGGTCGAAAAGATCGACGAAGCGACCGTGAAATTCACCACGACCAAGCCCGAGCCGCTGTTCGAGATACTGCTCAATACCTCGGAAGCCTCGATCGTCCCCAGGAACTACATTGCCAGCCTCTCCGGGAACGCTGCCGCCATCGAGCCGACTGACTTTGACGCCTTCATGCTGGCGCCCATCGGCACCGGCCCCTATGCCATCTCGTCCTTTCAGCCCGGTGAAAACCTGGTCTGGTCGCGCTTCGACGGCTATTGGGGCGACAAAGCGCCGCTCGAACAGGTCACCCTACGCCGCATTCCCGAATTGGCGACTCGCGTTACGGCGCTGGCCAATGGCGAAGTTGACCTGATCACCAATGTGCCGCCCGACCAGCTTGCGACTATCCGAGGCAACCCGGCGCTCAAGGTGGTCGGCGATGTGACGCCTCTGTTCCACATCATCTTCTTCAACACCCGCAATCCGACCACGGCTAATGCCAAACTGCGCCAGGCATTGAGCATGGCAATCGACCGCAACCTGCTCAACGAAGCGCTGTGGGGCGGCGAGGCCAAGGTCCCCAACACGCATAGCTACGAACAATTTGGCGAGCTCAACAACACAACGGACCAAACCTTCGAATACAACCCCGGAAAGGCTAAGGAGCTGCTGGCCGAAGCCGATCATGACGGCTCGACCATCCGCTTCGATACCGACCCGGTTTATTATACCAACGGCCTCCTGGCAGCGCAGGCAATCCAGGAGATGTGGGCCGAGATCGGCGTCAAGGCCGAGATCAACGTGACCACCAAATGGACCGGCCCGGATGCCGACATGGAGGTTCGCAACTGGTCCAACCCGATGTATTTCGCCGATCCGGCCGGCTCCTTTGGCGTGATGTGGTCGCCCAAGGGTTCGGGTACCGAAATGGCCTGGACGCCCAACGAGGCCTATCCCGCCCTCTGGGACAAGTTCCGCTACTCGACCGATCTCAATGTCCGCAAGGAAGCGTATTCCCAGATCATGGCCTATGTGAAGCAAGAGATGCCCTTCGTCGTGCTTTACCAGCCCTATGAAAGCTATGGCATGCGCCAGGGCGTCCACTGGGCGCCGCTACCCGGTCATATTGCCTATGTGCTCGATTTTCGCGCCGGCTCCATTACTGTCCAATAGCTAGGCGATCTTGGGTCGGCGCTTTCTGTGCCGACCCGACTTTTTCTCCGGAAGGACCGGCTATGACTGCAAATGTCTTGCTCACTGTTCAGAACCTCTCCATCAGTTTCGGCCGTGGGGACAAGGCCAAGCGGGTCGTGGCAGGTCTCGGTTTTTCAGTCGCTTCGGGCGAATGCGTTGCAGTGGTCGGGGAGTCAGGGTCAGGCAAGTCCGTGACAGCATTCTCGGTGCTGGGCCTCACCGCCTTCAATGGCGGGACGATCGAAACTGGCTCGATCCTGTTCAAGCGCCGCGATGGTAGCGTGGTTGATCTCGCCAAGGGCGACGAGCGTATGATGCGCGCTATTCGCGGCAATGAGATCGCCATGGTGTTTCAGGAGCCGATGACGGCGCTGAACCCAGTTTTTACCGTCGGCGAGCAGATCGCTGAGGTTTTGCGCCAGCACCGCGGCATGAACCACCAGACGGCTGCCGCCAAGGCGCTCGATTTTATCACCCGCGTGCAGATCGATGATCCGGTGCGCCGCTTCACGCAATATCCGCACGAGCTCTCCGGTGGCATGCGCCAGCGCATCGTCATCGCCATGGCTTTGGCCTGCTCACCGCGCCTGCTGATCGCCGACGAGCCCACTACGGCTCTGGACGTCACTATCCAGGCCCAGGTGCTCGACCTAATGCGCGATCTGGCCCGCGAGGACGGCATGGCCCTGCTGTTCATCACCCATGACATGGCCGTAGTTGCCCAGATGGCGGACCGCGTCATTGTTATGCGCCAGGGGGAAAAGGTCGAGGAGCAGCCGGTTGCCAAGCTCTTCGCCCAACCGCGCGAGGGTTATACCAAGGCCCTACTCGACGCAGTGCCCAAGCTTGGATCGATGGCAGGCACTATCGGGCCCCTGGCCTTTGGCGCCGATCCTCGGACCGCCAAGCCCGCGCCGCTTGCCGATATGCCATTGCTGGAGGTGAGAAACCTCTCGACCTGGTTCCCGATCTATAAAGGCCTGCTGAAGCGCCATGCCGGCGATGTGAAAGCCGTCGACGACGTGAGCTTTTCTATCGGCCGCGGGGAAACGCTTTCGCTGGTGGGGGAATCGGGCTGCGGCAAATCCACCACGGGCCGCTCAATCCTGCGCCTCGCCAAGCCCCATGCCGGCGAAGTGCTGTTGGATGGTCAGGACATCCTGAAACTGAGCCGCGAGGCGATGCGACGCAAGCGTCGCGACATGCAGATAGTCTTCCAGGACCCGTATGCGGCGCTCGATCCGCGTCTCGACGCGTTTGCGCAAATTGTCGAACCACTGGTCATCCACGGCATCGACAAGGGTAGCGCCCTGCGCGATCGTGCCGTAGAACTCGTTCGCCGCGTCGGGCTAGACGAGGAGCATCTGGACCGCTATCCGCACGAGTTTTCCGGCGGCCAGCGCCAGCGCCTCTGTATCGCCCGCGCGCTCAGCCTTGCGCCCAAGCTCATTATCGCCGACGAATGCGTTTCGGCCCTCGACGTTTCGATCCAGGCTCAAGTCGTGAACCTCTTGATCGAACTGCAGCAGGAGTTAGAGCTTTCTTACCTGTTCATCTCACACGATATGGGCGTCGTCGAACGTATCAGCCACCGCGTTGCCGTCATGCGGCACGGTCGCATTCTCGAGATGGGTACCCGCGCCCGGATCTTTGAAGACCCGAGCCAAGCGTATACCAAAGCGCTGATCGCCGCCGTACCAGTTGCTAACCCTGCCCGCCGCCTTACAAGATCAGCAAACATCCGAGAGCGTCTCCCGGCCTGATGCTAGCTGACGAGTGCGGGAGGCCACCCTGCTCTATCCATTGCAGTTCGAAGCTCCCCCCGCTTCGTTCCATAAGATAGAAACTTCTTGCTTGGTACGCCGGCTGAACCGTACTTCACCGCGTTGCTAGCGTCTCGTGGAGCGCCATAGCCAAAGAAGCTCCCGGCTTTCCATGTACAAGGATTTTTGGCCCACTCGCAGCTATGCGCTCACTAGCTGTCCAACGAAAGGGATCACGGCTCCCCTAACCAGATCACCCATAGCGCCAATATAGGGCGTCTTTGCTAGCAACCCCGCATTGAACTGGATGATCGCTCGTATACGGTTCTCGAAAGCTACGATCTCCGGAGATGCCTCTGGGCGAGCGAGCATTCGCTCTGCTACGATCTAGATGATCGCTACCAGATTCTTCACCCGGTGTTGAACTTCACGCGCGAACAGGTCTCGCTATTCCGCAGTCTGTCGGGGCAGTTCGTCTGGACCAGCGAGACTATCAAGAAGTTCGTCGATGCTGGTGCCATTGCGACTTTGTAAGGATTTTGCATGCGAAAATAAGCGCAGCTTATACATCCGGCCTAACCCTGAGGTAACTGGAGGCAGTGCTTAGACTTAGGCAAAACTAACGGAAGCAAGGATCAACCTTTCTTCCAGCAATGTCCTATTTGCTTCAAGAAACATCGCAAAGCGGGCGTCGACAACCGCAGGCATTGGTCTACCAAAAGCTCCGAATGCTTGGTGTACCACCAGGTCTCGAGATGTCGCAATAATGTGATCCTGGTATGAGTATGGTCCTTCCGATGGACTATAACGAAACAACAAAAAACCTTGTTGATGCAGAACTTCGAACTTCGAAGTTTCCGTCTGAAGTGCCATCGCAACCTTGCGCATTGCCAGATTAGAAAGCAGTTGCTCAATGCTCCATGATGCTGGCTCAGGTACAGCATCATAAGACCAATCGTCCGGTGAACCTGGGCGGTGTTTCCAAGCATCTACGTCCATTTGAACCCAAGGCAACATGAGCCGCAAGCGAGCAGCCAGCTTTGGGTCAGGAATGTCTCCCCTCTGTAGAGCATCTTCCAGATACCAGATAAGGTCTTGCGTCGCATCGGCCAGGAGACCTGTAGCATGGCGCTTTGGACAGGCGTCCAAGGCAGACGACATGGAGCTTCGAACCTGTTCGGTTTCCTCGGACACAGGATAGGCGTTCTTGATCAAGCTATATAGGCTATCTGCGCTGCTCCAAAGTTGCTCCCCTTCCTGTGCTAATCCAGATGATGATCCATCATCCTGGTCGATAGCACAGTTGATGTACAAGTCACGGTTGGTAGCATTGGCGAATGCTCTCGCGTAATCCTTGGCCTGAGCTATGTTCTCGTACCGATAACGTCGACCCTCAATCGCGTCCTTGCCCATTGCAAAGCCACCGCTTTTGTCTCCTGCAGCTTCTACAAACCCCACATGTACGCTCTCGTCATTAACATCAACCGCCACAACCGGCTCACTTACAGCTACGCAGATCATTCCATTTATGACCCGCATTGCAGATGCTCGGCGAACAATTGCATCGGCCCTCCGTTCACTGTCTTGGTCCTGCCACCAGCGAACGATGTTCATGCTGTGAAGTTCGTCTTTGCTGGACCATGTTTCGTCTGAAGATTGCGATGGCCTGAACGGCATTGCGAGCACACCCAGCCGCCAAGCCGCAAAAGGGCTACTCTCGGTGCACCTCACACGCTCTTCGAAGTCACTAGCTGGGCAAAATTCCACAAAACATCCTTCCGGCAAGCGCCAAATATTCACGGGCACTCCTTCGTTGAAAGGGAAGCGCTGCCACCAGGCTCCCCGCAAGCGAACCGGGGGCTCAATGTTCCGAAGGACGAAAGCTGGCTGAGCTTGTTGGGGAACGTCCTGAATATGCACCTCGACGCTGCCCTCGACCAAAGCCTTCTCTACTCGCCGCCCCTGGAGACGACGATACTCAGCATGATAGTGAAAAGGGAGATGAAAACGCATGAAGACCCTTTCTGAACACCTTCGTCCACCTGCCCGTGGGCCATACGAACCTGCTCGATAACCGGGAACAGACCAGGTGTATGGAACCTTTGTCTCACCGAAACGTACAGAGTAATCTAGAAAGAGACACGACCATTGAGGTGGCTTCATGAGCCTGAGGTCCAAGGTTGGTAATCGGCCCGTTGCAAGAGTCTCACGCATCAACATGCTGTTCATGCGCCTTTCTCATCGGAGTCAAAATTTTCGGGAGCAGGCACTGGGCCGACTGAAATACTTCAGACCGCTGGACGATGGTTTTGGGCTATACAATTGCCGCTGATGAAATAACGACAGCCGCATTTTTTCTATCTCTGGATGACGGTGTCTCAGCTTCTGGGCAGCCATGTGCCGTTTGTTTCGCGATGCTTGAACATAAGGCCACCGCGACAGGTGGAGGCAAGAGCTACACTAAGGTGCGCTTTTCAGGTCTGAGCGGATAGTCGTTTTGCAGTGCGGAAGTGTTAGGCTAATCTTCCCTGCTGCAAAGAGTTCGTTAACGTGAGCCCCGCTGCAAGATCACACATAATCATCGATAACCAGCAAACGGACCAGATGATTGAACCTACAAGACAGAAGCAAGGTCGTTCTTGTCGTCGAGGACGAACCGCTCATCCGCATGAACACGGCAGATATCTTTGAAGCAGCTGGTTACAAGGTGCTTGAGGCGCCTAATGCCGATGAGGCTCTCGCTCTTTTGGATGCCCGAAGTGATATCGGCGCGATAGTCACTGACATAGACATGCCTGGTTCTATGGACGGCCTAGCCATGGCGCAACACGTGAGCCGGACCTTGCCAGGAATTGGATTGATCCTTGCTTCAGGCAAGGTCTTTCCACCAGAGCGGCAGTTACCCGCTGGGGCGCGATTTTTTT